>Ga0181412_1000428_pt1 | contig 18118 bp, 16 predicted proteins | sample 35SPOviralmetaG_FD_130113 | JGI IMG/M metagenome (GOLD analysis project Ga0181412, IMG submission 130113) | Marine viral communities from the oligotrophic San Pedro Time Series (SPOT) site, San Pedro Channel, CA, USA - 35 SPOT_SRF_2012-08-15 | ecosystem: Environmental > Aquatic > Marine > Strait... | reverse complement strand
ATATACCTTTCTTTTGTTATACAAATATACGAAAAATAACTGAATTATACAAGCAAAATCGTATATTTTTTTGTAAGTTAAGAATTACTTACACTAATAAGTATAAAGAAAAATAGAAAACAAAAAAAAAGCCACACGAAAGGTATCAAGGTGGCTTTTTTTAACAAATTTATTAAGTTTAACAAATTGGGTGGGTGTATGTTTATAATAATATGACGTAAGGTGTACCCAACAATTTACTTAAAAAATGAAATAGGAGACCAGCATGGCACTGCTGATTATATTTCATATATATAACAATCGAACCTAAATTTGTTTAGTCGATTGGGATACAGTTAGGAACTTCTCTCCCATCCTTAATCTTTGTACCATATGCTATATATCCTGTTGTACAAGGATTAGGTTCTAGTAAGTTTATTTGATTTACTTTACTAAGTACTTTTTGTGTATATGATTTATTCATGTTTCTATTTTCCCACACAGAATAACAAATACCTTGAGCAACATCAATCTCCTTACCATATCCTATCTCAATAGGAATACATCTGTCTATAAACTGTTGTTCTGTTTCTCCGCTATTTACTTTTATTGGCATTGTTAATTGTTGTTAATGTTTGTTTTTCTTTATTATATGTTACGGTAAAACTCATATATTAGGCTACTTTATAAAATTGATTACCTAACTTAACTTTCTCTACTGATTTAAGAACTATCGTTCTCCAAGAGTTATCATACTTCATTACCCAATATCCTCTTGCTATATAATTGTAAACTGGCTTACCTTGTTTATCCCATGTCTGCATTACTCGTTTCATACGAACACCTGATAACTTCTTACTCCATACTTTCATATCAGTAAACTTAGTATTCTTAATAAGTTTAGTCATCTCACTACGAGATAACATAATAGCAGGTTTAGCAAAGTGATATGCTTGTTTATCTACTATCTTACTAAGTACTGTTTGTTGTATCTTATTCATCTTTAGGATGTGTTTTACAAGCCATATAATAAGTACCTTGGTCTACTGTATCATGTGGATGTGAACCTTCACAACCTAACATCTCAGCATATATCTCTGCCATCTCTTGTGATGGGAATAGAATCTTTCTTTTATCACCTTCAATCTCCATATCTTCTGGCTTTGTCATATAACCAGTCTCTATCGCTTCTGATATAGTATCCTTTGTTTCACCAGGATACGTTGATGTTACTGATGGTTGTTGTAATGAGTTCTCTTCTAACAAACCTAACTCTCTTAGTTTGTTTCTACTCCATCCTAATGCAGCTTTACCACCCCATAGTAGATATGATATAGTACCACACTCTGTTGTTTTGTTTGGGTCATAATAAGTTTCAGCTCTACTCAAGTAAGAGTACATGCGCTTAATCGTTTGTGCAGAAATCGGTTCACCCTTAGCGAGCTGTTGTGCACGCACTTTGCCCACTTGAGTTCCACACTTATTATCCTGTTTCTCATTCAGCTCGATTCCTCTCTTAGCATTATTGGAAACACTTTTAGGATAATCAGAGTAGGACTCCATATCAACTCTCTTGCCCTTATTATATCTGTTATCTTCTTTTATCATTGCACGAATCTTGTTAAGTAGATACTGAGCTTCTTCCTCTTCTATCTCTAACAACTCTTGTTTACTAGCTTTAACTAAATCGTGTGTGAATATACCTTCTATTGAGAATCCTTTTACAGAACCACTCTTTACATACTCATCCCATATTTCATCGTTATCAATCTTGAATAATCCTACCCAAGAACCGATTGGTAAATTTAACCCTAAGCCGTTTGATTTATCTAGTTTCGTAGTCTTTATCCAACTCTCTACTAAAGATACACCACCTACCTTAGCATCATGTTCTATGGTAGCTTTATTATTATATCTTCTCTTAAGATAATTCTGTGCAAGTTTTTCTACTGTTTGTTCTGAAAAGAATACTTCGTAAGGTTTACCTTCACCATCTATTCTTAATATTTTTTTATTAGGGATTAATACAGGTCCTGCAACAATCCTTTTTTCGTTATCTATTTTTTGAAATTGAACTTTCTCTTTATCAAAGAAAACAAAGTTACTTTCTATAGCTGGTTCAGAAACCAAACTTATAGCAAACACTTCATCAAAAAGTTCATCATCAATTTTTAATTCAAATAGTTCCATAGCTTATTAACAATCTTTTGTTCATTTATAGTGTTGATGCTCCTGTCGTACGTCTATCCATCGCTTGTTGTGATGATATATCTTGTGATACCACATAAGCTCTGATAGGCTGTTGTCTAGAGTTTGCAATAGATTCTGCAATCTGTCCACCTGTCGTTATACCATCAGGTAACGTTTGTATTGAAGGAGCAGTAAACGATGTTGTTGGTTTTGGTGGTGCAACAAAACTAGAGCCACCTCCTGCACCTCCAACAGATACCGAACCTCCACCTGGTTTAGGTATTTCAGGAATCTTTTGTTTTCTAATTGCGTTTACTTGTAGTAAACCTGCAGCAATTACAGTACCTGCAGCAATTGCACCGAATGGTGGTGGATAAGTTGCAAGTGCCTTAGTAGCACCAATATATGTGTTAATCAAGGCTTGTGATATTGCAAGAGCTTTACCAGCAACTGTTTCTTTACCAACTGCTTCTGCTATCTGACCAAGTGCATCAGAGATAATTAGTAACTTGGTTTCTTGTTGCATCGCCTCAATCTGTATTCTTGCCGCCGCCGTTTGTTGGTCAAAGGCAAGTAAGGTTTGGGCAGATACTTGTTGTGCTTGTAATTCTGCTCTCTCTAATGCTCTGGTTTGGTCAAAAAGATTTAGTTCATCTTGGAATGTTGCCTGATTTCTCGCTACATCTAAATCATATTGTGCTTGTAACGCAAATGCTTTTTCAGCTCTTTGTTGAGATTCTAACTCAGCTAATTCTTGTATTCTTAGTTTATCATCTTCTAGAGCTTTATCTTTTAATTCTTTTTCTTTAGCTAATTTAGCTTGTTCTGCTGCTATATCTGCATCATCATACTTCTTATTGATTGCAGAGATTTCCATTCTGTATTCTTCTTCGAATGCCTTTAAGTCAGTAACACCAGCTTCTTTTAGTTTCTTAAGTTCTGCTTGATATTCTCTTTCTCTTAACAGAAGTTCTCTTGCTCTATCATCCATTAGTGCAAGTTCGGCATCATCTATAATCTTGTTAGCTTCTGCAATCAGTGCTGCTCTTTCTTTCGCAGCTTGTTCAGCAATTCTCTTTCTTTCTTCTGCTTCCTTCTTCTCTTGTTCTATACGTTTAGTAGCTTCCTCTTCTAACTTCTTGGTTGCTTCTTCTTCAGCTGCAAGATTCTCTTCGTATTTCTTTTGTAGTACTTCTGATGATGCTCTACTAGCTTCATCTATTTCTTTTTGTCCTACACCTAAGAACTTAGCAAACCTTTGGAATCCAGCTGCAGCCTTATCTAATAAATCTATAAAGAATTCAAAGATAGGGAATGCTACTTTTTCTATAAGTGCAAATACAGGTCCAATTATCTTACCAAATACTTCTGATGCTTTGTTAAGTAATTCTTGTCCTCTTTCTGTTTTTGATAATGATTCTCTAAATGCTAAGAACAAACCAGCAAGTAAAGTAACTACTGCAATGATAGGGTTAGCTGCTAATACTTTTAACCCACCATCTAATCCTTTTAATGATTGTCCTACTAATCCCACAATACCAGGTTGTTCAGCAAGTGCATCTGAGAACCTACGAGATGTAATTTCTGTTTCTTCTAAATCTCTTTCTAATTGGTTAAGTTCTTTTCTTAATCTTTTGAATTCAACTTTATCACCATCTAGTTTTGCTTTTTGTAATGCTTTACGAGTCTTTTCTATTACTGCACCAATATCCTCAAATCCTTCTAGAGTACCATCTAAGGATTTGTTTAGTTTATCTAACTGGTCAGTACCTTTAGTATCAACATCAACAACTGCTCTGTATGTAGTAGTATTATCTGCCATTATATTCTTTTCATCAGATTTTTAACGTCTGCCCAATCATGAGGTATTTGATATTTACCTTTTGCTACATCAATATCTTTAGATACTTTGTACAAATCGTGCATTTTTAATAAATCAATTATGTTCTTTATCATATCTTAATAACAATTTTAATCTAAACTATCACTTATGATAGGTCCTAATAGTTGTAACTTACAATCACCTGTTTTAAGATTGTAATCATTTATAGCTCTTAAATGGAAATGTGAACCCTTAAACAAAACAATATCGTTTAGTTTTAGATTAACAAACATATTGAATGGTAAGTTAGCTTCACAGTTAATAAATCTAGTTTTAGGGTTATACAATAATTCTATATATGTTTCCCAATACTTTGTATATAATGTATCAGTAGGTAACGAACCATATGCAGTACCTTCGTTAAAGAATAATAACGACTCTGATGTACCATCAGGTGTTTCATCTACTGAGCCACTACTGTAATGGTCAAAGTAAGGAAACTCGTTAGGTCTATTATATGTTGTAGAAGCCCTATTAACAGATATCTCTGCAAATACAGGTGATGGTGAGACTGATTTTGTTCCATTGTAAAAGAATACACGAGGGTTAACCACTGCAGGGTCAAAGTTCTCGTTTGATATAAATGTTGGTATGTATAATCCTTGAGCCATAATATTATGTACAATTTGTTCCTGATGAGAATATTTGTCCTGTTCCTGTGTTTAGTAAGAATATGTTTTGATTTGTTTCATCTCTAACAATGAAGTAATATCTCAATGGTTGTGTTAAGTTGATATCCCAAAACAGAGTATCACCTACTGCTAAATATCCTCTACTTGATGCAATGTATGCAGTACCTGCGAATCTATTATTACTACATATAGAGTATGTATTATTATTATAAGTAATAGATTGTGCATATCCTATACCACCTCCACCTGTTCCTGTACCACCTGTACCTTCTATATATCTTAGAGGTGATGAAGCGAATATAGATGTAACATCTATCTTACCTTGTGAGAACTGATTAGATGTATCTTGGAATATACTAGCACCATAAATTCTTTGGTTAGTATTGTTAAAGTTTTGTGATAAGTAATCTTTACCTAATGTATCAGTAAACTCTAACTCGTTAACAGCCAATGTATTAGCTGGTATAACTGAAAGAGTTTTATCCATTTTGATAAACTGTGTTAGGTCTTGTGTATTACCTGATTTATACCAAGTATTAAACGTTTCTATCTCAAACTGATTTACGTTTCTTTTAGATGGTGTAATTACAAGGTTGTATTTTTTTTGTAAACCTTTTAAGAAATCTATACATTTAATACCACTATCACCAAAAGGCATATTTTGTGGTATCTCCATTATCCTATTATCAGCTACAAACCTTAACTCATTTACCTCTATAAACGATTCTGTATTACCATCTTTAGCTATGGTTATATCAAAATCACCACTACCTGTAATACTGTATTTTGCTTTGAACTGATAGTTACCAGCATTTATTGTAGTAGTAGTTGTGTTTATCCAAGTTTCTTCTAACGTATATGATTTCTCTCCTATCGCTTGTAATTGTGAATATGTTTCTCTTAAGAACTTGTTTATCTCATCTATATCTATTCCTTGTTCAGTTGTACCATCATCCATTATAACATCTAGTTGTGGATGTCCTATTGAACCTGTAGCAGAACCTGATATAGTCATTTGTAGTTTTATATTACCACTAAGTACATCTTTCTGTGCTAATGTATATACAGAACCACTATTCATTACAAACGATGGGTCTGAATCTATTGTGTCAAATACTAACTGTGTGTATGTAGATGTATTAAGAACAAAATCAGAACTAGAACCACTAGTTGGTGTTATCTTTACTTTACCATATGTTTCTAAATCAATATCATCAAAGATTGGATATTGTTTACCTCTATCACAAATCATATAAACGTTTTGGAAGAAATCAGAATCAAAGAATGATGAAGTGTATGTATATCCAAACTCTTCAAACATTTTATCTAATACTGCTTTTACACGAATAGATGGTTTGAAATCTTGAACTGATACTGCTCCATTTACTGTATCAATACCATATTGACCTGGCATTGCAGCTGATTGATAAAAGAATCCTTTACCATAATCTACAAGTGGATAAACAATATCACCACTAAATAAGTTATGTTCCCATGAATCTGTAATGTTATCATAAGAAGCAGTATGATTGTATATATCTAAACCTCCAATATCAGTTAAGAAGTTTTGGGATAAATCTCTACTAAAGTTACTAAGTGAACCAAATAAAGATATCTCATATGATTCTACTTCATTATTTACAACGTTAATACTGTTAAGTTGCAAGTATCCTTGTACTAGTAGATATCCACTTATATCAATATAACACTCTACTTTTTGCGATTCTTGAAACAAATAGGGTGTATCGATGTCAATATCGTAAGAGTGTTGAAAGAACGCATTGTTCTTATTAGAACCTGGTAACGTTAACTCTCTTGTAAAATCAGAGGGAAGTTTATCTATATCAAATAAACCAGTCGAGTTATTAGATACCGTTACTTCTTCATCATTGAAGGTATCTAACTCGGTGCCATTCGCTATTACTCTAAAAAAATAGTTAGTCATTATAAAGTTAGTTTATAAGGTGTTGAGAATCTAAACTCAAATGTATATTGTATTAATTTATCAACAACGCCAGTTTTTAATTGTAGTGCATTGTTAGTTAGTACTAGTGGTAAGAACGTAGCTCCTAATCCATCTTCTCCAGCTGTTTCAGCTGATTTAGGTTGTACTAAGTATATCTCATCACTTACCAATAATCCCTTAAAGAATTCATTAAACTTTTCACTTACATAATCTGTGTTAACAAGAAGAGTTTCTTGTGCATCTGTAAAGTAAAGAGATTCTCCTTTGAACGTATCATACGTTGAAAATAATGGTGTTTCTAATGCGTTTTGTTTATATGATTTAACATTAGTAGTAAATCCTTTTCTACTAACTAATGGAAACTCAAACTGGTCAAACGCACCATATCTGTTTTTGAATACTATTCTAACAGCAGGATATTCTTTAGTACATTGTGATATATCAATATTAACTTGGTCACCAATAGGGTTGTTACTTGCATCTTGTATCTCTATTGTTACAGTAGTAGCTCCATCAGCTGATGCTGTAGCAAACATATAAGGGTCTATCGTTGTATTAGGTGCAATCCTAGATGATGTAGTGTATGAATCAACTGTATCTAAATCTATTGTATAAGTTGAACTAGCAGGTGTTGCATCGTTGGTAATCACAGCTTTAGAAACTTGTCCTTGTGTTGCGTTATCTTTTAGTGCATATACAGAGAAGTAATAAGGTACAGTTAAATCTGTTAGAGATGCAGTAGCACCATTAGGTATAGTACTAAGTATAGGATACTTATCTACTGATTCACTAAATGGTGTTGCTGATGTTAAACCTGCATTACCTGTTCTCTCACCCCATAGGTTAAATCCATCTAATGCAACAAAGTTACCCCAACCACTTACTTCTTGATGTGATGTAGTTACATACAGTTGTGTAGTTGTATCTAAGTATTTACCATAGAACTCTGCACTGTACCATCTTGGTAAGTGTATAGGTTGAGCGAATGTACCTTGATATACATCTGCGAGAGATGATGACATAGTAGAACTAAGAATAGGTGATATATCGAATATAGTACCTGGTTGTCCTTGATAATCAGAAACAGGAAACTTGTTTAGTATGTATGATGGTGTGCTTGGTTTAGCTGTTGTTATATCACCTTGCCATGTATATAAATCACAAACAAACTGAAAAGACGAACTAGTAGTTGCCTCAGTTGTATCTTGTATCTGAAACATTACAGGTGATTCTACTAAAGAAGCAGAAGCTGGAAAGTTTATAATTGTTACCGCCATTAGTTATATCTTGTTTTTATACATATAACCAATGACGTTAGATATATATGTTACGAAGTACTTACTTGTACTCCAGCCTTTCTCATCTGTTCGTTCATGTTATCAAAGAAAGCATTTAACTGACCCTCAACAACATTAGTGTTTATGTAATCATCAAGGGCTTTTTTGAACTCAGGTGATTCTGCAGCTAACTCAGCAAACGGTCTCTTCTTCATCTTATATGTACCATAGTGTACATACTTACCATAAGTTGCTGAACGAGGTGATACATTGAATGTAAACACTACATCACCTTTCTTATCTTTGGTAAACATATTAGATATTCTATTCTCAGATGCAACACCTGCGAATAATCTACCTTGTTTGTAAGCTTTAGATGAACCTGTTTTATATCCTTTATAAGGCACACCAGGATTGATAGCTTGTAAGGCTTTATCTTTATAAACCTTAGCTACATCCTTTAATGATTTTTGTTTTCCTCTAATTGCCATTAGTATCTTGGGTATAAGAAGTCATCACTATGTCTCATTTCATCCCAATCAAGTGATGCTGTGTATATTGCTGTTATGTTATATACTGAGTTATTACCTAAACCTACTGGTGGTCTAACTATACAATCACCAAATCCAAAGAATGATTGAGTAACATCAGTATCTAGTGCTTTAGTTGTTCCTCCACCTGTTACTGGCCATGTATAATGTATGAACGAGTTTTGTGCTGCACTAGTTGTTGATTTACTAGTAGGTGCATTAATCCTATCATCTTCATTAGTCCATTCACAAAGACCTGTATTATATCTCATATCAATAACATAATTATTATCATATGTAGTATCATACCATCTTTCCCATTCGTATGATGCTCTTCTACCATTGTAGATAGATTCAGATGGATAGTACTGTACATCACTACCTGATTCTATACTACCTATACCATTTGTTATTATAGGTATTTCTGTTGAAGCAAATATCCAACTTATAGTATCGAACTCATTAACACTTCTTGATACGATTTGTTGAGTTTGTGGATATACAAATTCAAAATCAAAATCTCTATTAGCTGAACCACTAACTGTTTTACTAACTCTATATTGAGTTGCATTAGATGGAGAAGGATAAACAGGATTATCATCAGGATTAGTTATAGCTGATGATGAGTTAAAACTAAGTAAGAATGATTTATCATCTATTGTTTCGTTTACAACTGCACTACCACTATCACCATCTACATACCAAAGTAATTCATTACTTGTTTGGTTATAAGAGAACTGAGATATATGGAATCCACCCCTAGGTATAAACTCAGCTGCAGAACCACTTACTGTTGTAACTAATGTATTACCTACTTTAATTACTACAGCTTCACCATATAGTTCATCATTACCTGCATATATACCAATTGATGATGTACCGAATTGTTCATCTGTTAATATTGGTAATAAAGAAGATGTTGAATTGTAGACAGGGTCATTAATCTCCCATACACACATTGCAGTCATCTGGTCAGTTTGTTCACTATCAGGTACAACGTTAGGTCTTAACGATGCTGTTTCTATTAGAAGTGAACCACTATCTAAGTTATCATCATCATATGTGAATCCTAATGGGTTTTCTAAAGATGCAGTATTATCATTCTTCCATAAGTTATAAACAAGAGAACCTGTACCATCATATGACACTTTGTCATACATATCGTAGTACTGTGCTAATCCTCTAACAGTAATATATCCTGTTGGTGATTCATTAGGTTTCCATTTGTAGTTTATAATAACTGCACCATCTGAACCTCTACCATTTAATGTATATGTATCTCCCCAAGGTGTTGTATAGTTTGTTGTAGGTCCTACCCATGCTCCTCCACCTGCACCATAATCAGAACCTGTTGATAAATCGCCAGAATTAGCACCACCTCCTGCTCCTCCATTACCAGGTCCACCTGGTCCTAATCCTGCACCACCACCTGCGTATCTTCTGTTTAGACCTGTTAAGTTTAATAACATACCAGCTCCACCATCTCCGCCATCAGCAGATGAACCAACTGTACCATCAAATCCTTTTTCTCCAGCACCTCCCCCACCACCGGCAGAACCAGTTGTTTGAGTAAGTGAGCCACTCCATCCATCACCACCAAAGTTAGATAGTGTACTCCAAGAACCTGATGCGAACCCACCAGGATTAAAGAATGTTGCACCACCACCAATAGAACCACTTCTATCATTAAAGCCAGTATTACCTGCATAGTTACCTGGTGATGAACCTCTACCACCCATACCTACTGTATTATAGTACAGTCCATTTGATTCTGTTACAATAGTTTGTCCATATGCAGCTTGCCATACATCAGGTGTTGGTGAACTATCTGTACCCCAAGGTTGTGCAAAACCAGGAGCTACTTTTAATGAATATTGATTACATATAGTTTCTATCTTATCAACCTTAACTTGTCCTGCTCCACCACCTCCACCAAAGAATGCGAATGAGTTAAAAGAACCACTACCTTTAGCACCTGGTCCACCTGGTCCTATTGAAACTACGTTTACATCATCTGAGAATCCATTACTTACATTAAACTCTTGGAATGAACGAGTGAATGATTCATTAGATGAACCTGATGATGTGAATATATGATACTTGTATATAAATTCATTACCTAAACCAGAACCACTAATAAATGTACCTGTTTCACCACCACTTGCAGTAATAGGTGTAAACGCTAAGTTATCACAATCATAGTATGTGAAACATTGTGAGCCAGTTTCGAAATCTACATTTTGTGTAGAGTAATCTGTATTAAATGATGCAGAGTAAGGGAAGTTACTAAAAGGTACATCATCATCATAATCATTAGAGAAAGCACCAAATCTAGTTTGGAAGTAACTTTCTGAATCATGGTTATTATATCGAGAAGATGTAATATAGTTTTGTGATGATGTATAGTTTATATTCACATCAGGATACTTGTAGTATGGGTAAGGTATTGTTCTACCACTAGAACCACTTATATCGAATCCTACATATATACCAGCTGGTGCTTGTTCTTTACAAGGGCCACAATCTTCCCATCCTTCGAATGGTACATACGCATTACATTCCGAACCTGTTGTAAACGTTACTGTACCACTACCACTTGGCATTTGGTCTAACATCTTTTCTGGCTTCCAATCGTAATCTGATTGTGTTACGTTTTGTAAATCTACGTTATCAAACCAATAATCATTGTAAGTACCACCTCTGTATAATCCTTGACCTGTATCCATAGCACAGATACAAGCTTGTTTTCCTGCAGGTACTGTTAGAGTTTCTAATCTTACTTCACCACAAGGTATAAATGTAAAGATACCACCACTTGCTCCACCATCTATGTAAGTTAACTTACCATTTGTTAATTGTGAACCTGTAAGAGCATATGTTATAATCGCTTCACCAGATACACCCTTAAAGTAATCTTGTTGATATGTTTCTGTCATTGATGAAGTAAATTCTTGTACGAAAGCTTGTCCACCACTTCCTTTGTAATAACGCATCTGAGAACCTGAATCATATTCTGATTGGAATAAATCTCTAGAATCACCTGGTTCTACTAAATCTGGTGTACCACAATCATCTACACCTTGTGCATTACCACCGAATCCATAATCTTGATTGTATCCTCTTGTAGCAAAGAATCTACCTAAACCACCAACATTTTGTGCATCTGTTGGTTCTGAGCCTGTAATAGATAACATACCTCCACCACCACAACCTTCGAGAACAGTAGGTGTATCTATACCTGGTGTATAATACCATATACCTTCTTTTCCTTGATTCCTAAATGGGAAATCTACTGAACCACTATCTCCTACATATAATCCAGCATCACCACAATATGTGTTAGCTGCTCCACCACCAGAACCTCCATCTCCTCCATCACCTGCGTTTTGAAACCAATGTGGTGTACCTGCAGTAATACCACAGTTTCCTGCTAGTGTTACTGTCCAATCTACTATACCACCATTACCACCTCCACCAGCTTTGATGAAAACAGAATCATAATCGTATCTACTAGATGATATAGAACCTGATGGTAAATCAGCATCATTAGCTAATTGGTATGCATATCTGAATGTTGTATTTTCTCCTTCTGAACCACTTATATCTCCACCATTACCTACAAAGATAGGATACTTACCTGGCACTAGTGCAAGAGAACCTGTTAGTTCTAAATTAGGGTTTATAAGTAAACCACCACCTGCTCCTCCACCACCCGCAGTTTGGGTAGCAGTATTTAGACAGCCTATAAAGGAGGATGGTGGTCCTAAGAAGTAAGGGCCGCCCGAACCAGCTGTTCTCTTCTCTCCATATCCACCAGCTCCACCTCCTCCTACTAAGAATAGCTGAGTTGAATCAGTACATCCTTCATGTACTTCTAACTCATGCGAGCCAGTAGTATTACCAAAGTAATGTACTCTTCTAATCTGTGAGCCTGTAATATAATCATACATTACATCTCCACCACTAGCAGAGATTTCAGATGTTAAACAGTTCTCAAATGCTGGTTTGGGTATGTACATATGTTATAAATAATTTTTACCTAATACTCCAAATAATGAACCTGTACTAAATGATACAAGAGTTAATACATCTATTGCATTATTACCTTGAGTAGTTTGAGGTGTTGATAAAAATGGGAACTTGATTGAACCTGTATCCCATACTACTTCTCCATAGTTTTCTGGTTGTGAACCACTTGGTTGATTTAATTTAACTGTAATGGTTTCACCACCTTTAATGTTTTGTTGTGTTATATAATTCTCACCTTCTTTAAGATAGAAATCAAAGAAGTTACCTAGATTACCATCTATTGAATGTGTGTAATCAGATGATGCTGTTGTTGATGAAGATACAAAATGTACATTACCTCTAACTGAACCACTATAAAAAGAAGAACCAGTAACGTGCCAACCACCATCAATAGATGCTGAATCAAATACGTTTAACCTTCCTGTTATATCTTGTGAGCCAGATATGATAGAATCTCCAGTCTGTAAACTATCACCTGTTTGTGTACTATCACCTGTAAGTGTATAATCACCTGTTTGTGTATTATCACCAATATGAATACTATTACCATTAAGTGTAATTGCAGTACCAGTAATACCAGCTAATGTATTATTATCTATTTGTAATGCTGGAGATGCTCCACCTGTCTTAATTGTAAATGTAGTAGCTGGTGTTGGTGATACATCTTGTATTGTTACAGCTCCACTTATTATCTGATTACCTCTAAAGAGATTAGAACCAGTTGTTGCATAAGAACCAGTAAATGATGAAAGATAATTTATACCAGCAACGTTAGATAATATCCTTGCATCTACTGATTGAGAAAATGGTTCAAATACTGAACCTGTCCATTCTGCAAAAGATGCAGTATCTAATACTAATGATGCAGAGAATTGTTGTAATGCTATTATCTCTGATGATACTGATGAACTAAATGGTAAGAATACAGAACCAGTCCAAGAACTTGGTAATGCATCTGCTACTATTGAATTCAATCTTGTATTTGTATCTATTGAGCTTGTACCTAAGTAATGTAAGTTAGGAACATATACAGAACCACTAAAGATTTGTGTATCTGATGGTTCATCTCCTAGTTGGTTTGAACCACTTGATAAGATTACAGAGGCTGATTCTACTGTTACAAACAGTTCATAAGCCGATATAGAACCACTTACTGATATATCTCCAAGGAATTGTGTGTTAGTACCACTAACAGAAAAAGCCTCCTTTAGAGAAGATGTATAAATTTCGATTGCATCTACCCTTGGGTCATGGTCTGATGCTGTTGCTTCTAAATCATCTAATCTTAAATCAACAGATGCAGAATATGAGGTTACATTACCAACACCATTAAGTGTTGATGAACTAATATCATTTTCTACAAGTACTGAGCCAGATAATATAGAAACACCTGTACCTTGTCCTAATCCATCTTGAAGTTCATAGTCTGATTGTTCATCTATTCCCTTAGTTGAATCTGCAAGGTTTATTAATCCTTTATAGGATTGTGATATATATAAATTACTTAAGTTACTCATATCGTTATTCTTTTTTTTAAGTGTACTGCCACTTTCTTAATGCCTCATCTATATGGCCACCATTCCATCTTTCAGGTGTGGTACTCCATACTTTTGGATTTGTCCAAAGTTCACAATTCTCACAAGTTTCATAATCCTCGTAAGGAAGAGCTATGATAGGAAGATTGAAATAATCCCAATCATCTCTACCTGTTATCTCTTCTTTTATTTCAAAACATCTTAGATAATCATAAGATGTTAAATTATATCTTGGGTTCGGTGTGTACTTAGTACTAAATACCTGTCCTATCGAACCACTAAAATCAAGTACAGCATTATACTCTACTTGAGACTCACAATCTTCTAATTTATAATAGCTACCACTAGGGGCTATCAAAAAAAAAATACAACGATTTTTATCATTGTGACAGGTAAGATTGAATGTTGCTGACCAGCCGGCCAGCCCATTGTCAAACCGGTCCACGAATGGTTCACAAGTTATATCACCAAAGATTTCAAACCCCTCTACTTTATATTGTGTGTATGATGTTAAATCGTTTATAGCTGCTAACGTATTAGCATGTATATCAACAACATCATCAGTACCATAGTAAGGAATAGATTGTTTATTCGTTCTAGGGTTACTTTCGTTTTCTAATGTTTTATGTTTATCTGCAACAATTAACTGAACTCTATAATCTGTTGTATTCTGTCCAAAGGTTGCATCTTGTATCAGCACATTACCAACAGGATATTCAGGAAACTGCATATCATCTATTGAGAATACATCTCCTTGCGTTACATGAGCAATCTGTGGATGATTCTTCATAATAGTCTTAAAGTAATTCAAGGTATTATAGTATAACGTAAAGTTAGTACCTTGATTTACAATCTGAGACTGTGCTGGTGTTTGTGATGGTGTTCCCATATCTTATAAATTAATTCCTCCAAAGTACTGATTAGATTGGTCAGGATAGATTTGTGTACTATCTCCAACCGATTGTAAGAACTCTGGTATGTTTGATGAATTTGCTATTAAATAATCTTGTAATCTTGTTGAGTAATAACCTGCGTTATCTAAGGCTTTACTTAACAGATAATCTACTTCGTTTTTACCTGGTGATACTGATTGTTCACTAATGTGTTTTACAGCACCTTGTGACTTAAATTGTACTGAGCTAAATGGTATGTATTCTACACAACTATACCAAATGATAGTAGGTTTTACATACTCTGATACTAAGGTTTGATAATAGCCTGTAAATGAATCACCTGCTTCTATATCATCTTGTAACTTGTTATAGAGAACAGTACCTAATAAGTTTAGTATGTATTTCTCTTGTGCAGTTCTAACAAAAGGTAGAAGTGCATCGGCATCAATAGCTCCACCTAATGGTGTGTTCTTGATGATATCGTTTCGTGTTATGAATAATCCAAATGCCATAATATAATGTTTTTTAGTCCATATCGGTCATATCGTCATAGGCTTTTGTAAAACCAAAATCGGAAAATCGTCTGATATTTTCTTCGTTGTTATCTTCTTTATTGAAGTTCTCTTCTGTTGTTTCATCTCCTTGCATTGATTCATTAACATCTTCTTGTACTTCTTCTATTGATTGGTCTGTATCATCAGCCGTATCTGATAAGATTACAAGTGGTGTTAATTGGTCAAAGTATAAATCGTGTGTACCATGTCCACCTTCTTGTAATACTTCGTATATACCTCTTAGAAGGAGTTGTTGGAATGGTTGTATTGTCATTGTTTGGAATATAGAGTAAGCTGTTTTCATTTCTTCTGATTGTGAAGAGAATCCATTAGCAGCAGTTCTAATACCAAATAATAATGGTGATACGATTCTATGTGCTACAAGTATTCTATCTTGTGCATATTCAGCTACATACTGATACTTCTCGTGTAAGTTCTCAATAGGTAGTGTGTCTATTGTAGGTTTGTTTATTGCATCATCGTTAAACGATACCATAAATCTACCAGCGTTTGCAGTACCAGTAAACTTCTGTTCTAATAAACTTTCTATTGTTTGTCTTTCTTCAGGTGCTGGAACTCCATTATTGAAGTTAACCATAGCAACTGGCAAGAATCCGTTTTCTATATTGTTAAGATGCAGGTTAGATAACTCTGCTTCTGTAAACGAGTATTGTAAAGAACTTATCCAATCAGGTAGGGAATAGTAATATCTGTTTGGTTCATAGTCTTTAATGTAAAGTATTTCTCTTGATTCGTTTGTTGTACCGAATACAGGTATCTTTACTTTATCTTTTTGTTTTCTTTGGTCTGACCAATCTGCACAATAGAAGTAGTTCTCTACTCTAGTACCCATGTGTATCTTTTCAGCTCTTAATGTTTGTACAGGTACATGGAACATCTTAACTACTTTTGTATGTTCTTTGTTCCACATGATTTGGAATGCAGCATTACCATATAGTTTAAGGTCAAATGATACTTTCTTTAAGTCCTCTGCTGGTACTAATCTAGCTAGAGTATCTTGGAATGATTCATCATCTGTTATTATACCTTTACCATAGATAAGGTCTGCTACACCATCAACACAGGCAGCGTTTGTAGTGGATGTATTGTATCCTTCTGTTAACAACTCGAAGTAATCATCGTGCCCATTGATACCAACCGGTACCCATTGGTGTCTTGTTTTGATATCTTCTGTTACTATTGGAACTTCCTCCCTAGAGAAGTTTACAACAGAAAAGTTTTGTTTGTTTTTCATAATACTATATATTCGTTATCTGTTTCGTATGATACATACCCATCATTCTGTGTTGTATAAACAGTTTTGTCAATTGATTGAGATGCATATACTTGTACACTACCTCTCCATAAAGAACCACTAACTGAATCAGTTAAGGTAGCTAGGAATTCTTGTCCTACTCTTAAGTCTGATAAGGATTGAGAAAAGGTTAATATATTCTCATATGGGTTAAATGTATATGAACCACTTAAATCATATGAACTAGTTGTAAGAGTTAACATATCATACAAATCTAAACTAACAGTTGAACCACTGCCGGTTGTTAATGTACGAACTACAAACTCATTTGGTTGGTCTATGTAATAGCTAAGCATTATCTCGTTCTTATCTCGTTTTAACTTATAACAATCACGGCTTAACTTATAGTAAAAAGAAAACCCCCACTATAAAGTGAGGGTTTTTTTCATATTAACTAAGTGTATCTTCTATGATATACCGATAACTTACGATGCTACAATGGTAGGTGCTCCATCTAATCCAGCGAATGGGTCAGATGCAGTTGCGTTTTGTAAGAAAGCTGCAGGTAGAGCTTCTTCACCTGTGAAGGACATTGAGTAACCATAAAGGTCTCCAAGTCCTGCTCCAGTCTGAATAGTTCCAGCTGTTAGTTCAGCTCCTTCAGTTTCACCTACTAATAGTGCACTACCTTCTTTGGTATGTACAATAATTTGTGGTCTACCATAAGCTAACAATTTTAACTGTGTTGTCATCTCGTTAGTTAACTTCTTAAGGTTAACAACTGTTTCTTGAGAGAAGAACGTAGTTCCATTTTCTCTTGAAGAGTTGACAGTCTCAGTATATGCAGAAGTACCTTTAAGTTCGTATTTGTACACAGTATATCCTGTAAGGTCATCGACCTCACCATCTGTGTTCTTGTCAAAGGAAGCAGACGAGTAATTCATGAAATAAACGGCTTGTAATCCACCGATTGAATCTTTACATACTTCTTCTCTTCCCGCTGTTATTAAACAACTCATAGTGTATCTCCTGTTTTAATTAATTAGACTTATGTTATTATAGTAAACCAAATGCACTAACTTCGTTAGTAAATCCGATTACGGTTCCAGCAGTATATCTCATGATAACTCTGAAGTTTTGTGAACCATCAATGTCAGCCATATCTAGTACTCTTACTTCATTGTAGTCTGATAATAGACCAGTACCGAAGTGGAAGTTAGATTTTTGACCAGCGATGATGATTGAATCACTCATACCAGGTGCATGTATAATTTCAATACCTTGGAAGTTCAATGGTTTTTCACCAACGTTAAGTTGTGAATTAAATGAACCGATATTTACTTGACCTGATTGTGATGATTGCCATGCTTTAAGTACTTTAGTACCTACATAGATT
>Ga0181412_1000427_pt1 | contig 18131 bp, 18 predicted proteins | sample 35SPOviralmetaG_FD_130113 | JGI IMG/M metagenome (GOLD analysis project Ga0181412, IMG submission 130113) | Marine viral communities from the oligotrophic San Pedro Time Series (SPOT) site, San Pedro Channel, CA, USA - 35 SPOT_SRF_2012-08-15 | ecosystem: Environmental > Aquatic > Marine > Strait... | reverse complement strand
GTTAATGCGAACAATTAAACAAGAGTGAGCAAGCGTTAGCTTGCGAGCAACTGTAGTTACATACAGGCAAGTCACCCTTTTTTTTGTTCGGCTGACCTCACGGGATAGTAGTATATTAGACCGGTCGAGAAAATTTTATTAACTTTGACCTCCTATAGCGGTTTTTCCACATACCCCAGGTTCTCGCTAAGTATTACTAAATACAACTACTAAATATGGCTGCGTTGAGCCCCTCTGAAAAAGCGAGGCTTTGGTTATCTGCCCGTGCTTGTTTGTATCGGTCGTAAAAACCACGAAACCACGCTAAACCACGGCCATTCCCTATAACCCCTATTTTTAATCCCCCCTATATACCCCTTATTAGTATTTTTTAAGCAGTTTATAGTAACTAGTGTGGTAAGTGTGGTTTTGTAGTTTCCTAAAATAGAGAGATAAAAGTAGAAATACAGAACATGCGTGTAGCTAAGCCCCCTAAATCCACAATGCGTCGGATGATGGAAGAAGAAGAGATGATGTCAGCCGCTGCAGGGTGCCCACCCGGCCATACATACAACCCAGTCATCAAAAAATGCCTGCCTGGTTCGCCATTATCGGGAATTAGCGGCGGTCACTCCGTAAATGGGGCTTATATTATGGCACCAAAGAAAAATACTTTTAATCCGCCAAAATCTGGCGGAGCTAATCAAGCGATTGCTGCTGAATCACAGAATAGACAGGCTAAAAGTAATTAATAGATAGAATATTTAGAGAAATAAGTCGCAAGTAAATGAATTACAAAGCACTTGAGGATAAAAGTAGCCCATATTACTTTGGTGAGGACTCAACATACAAAGCAGCTGCCTCATCACGGAAACCATCACGGAAAATCCAGTATGAGTTGGATGAAAATGGCTTACCGGTTCAATCACGAACGGAATCTACGGCAGAAAGGACCGCTCGTCGTCAAAGAGTAGGCCTGCCTGTTGGCGAAAGGCCTGGTGGAAACCGTATTCGCGTAGGTGGTAGGGAATATGCGGAAGGTGACCCGGCATTGCAAAAAGTTTTAGACGCTAATCGCAAGAATCAGCCGCGCCTGGCAGACATTCGTGGTGGTGGTGGGCTAACAAGCCCTAAGCCTCCAGTTACCAAACCCTTGGGAGACAACGACAGTGTCACACCATTGAACTCAAACCCTGTGAGACCGCCAAGGACTGCAGGTGAGTTCGGTGATTTCATGAAGACACTTACTGCTGACAATTATGGAATTAAGTTTCCTGGTGAGCAACAGCGTAATGGATACGAATCAATCCACCTGCCTGGCACAGATAGCAACTCAGATGAGTTCTCAGCCGGGGACGCTGCAGTAATGGGCATGGCACCTCAGCAAGCAATTGACCGTAAGAACGGTGGCACTACTGAGATTGTTATCGGTGGAAATATGGGTGCCCAGAGTGGAAGCTCACCTGCTGCTGATCAAGGTGATCAATCACGAGTAGTTAAAGGCTTTAACGGACATGAGTTCGGTGGAGAACATGAAGCTCCTGCCACTTCAGGGTTAGACGCTCGTCGCCGTGCATTCCTTGATTACGACGGTGAGGGAGGTTCAATAATGGCCCTCCGCGCAGCTGAGGCAGCACAAGGGACTATCAAACAGAACGGTGAGCTATATGCAGTAGGTGAAGACGGTAAAGGCACTCGTATTAGTGAGCAGGGTGAAAGGGCGCTGAAGAAGGATGGCAATCAAATGGCATCACAAGAGTTCCTCAAGAACTATCGGTATGTGCCTGATAGTCCTGCTGAGACAGAGAGTGCTGACTCACAGCAGCCAGTCATGCCTAGTGGTGTAGACCCCAACATTGATGAGTTCTCTGCTAGTGATGCTCAAGTAATGGGTATGCCAGCTCAGGAAGCTATTGACCGCAAGAAGGGAACCATGAATGAGATTCTGTTTGGCTAAGTAAGGCGGGAAAGTGATATCTACAACTAACTACAATAGTTGTAGGTTTATCTATAAAGATTGTGTTAGAAGATTCTCAACAATTACATAACAGAGTTATTACTGCCATTGGTAATAACTCAGAAAGTAACGATCACAATCAACATAAGCACAGCATGAATGCCAAGCTGATTGCTAGTGCTGGTAAGTTTGCATCTGGTGCAAATCTTGGATTAAGCGAAGAAGAGACTCTCGCATTGATGTCACGAGAGCTTCGTCGGCAGAAACGGAAGGATGACACGGTAACAATGAACGATGTTGAGCGTCAGTTCGCTCAAGCTGGTAATAGTCTTGCTGATGTAAGTGAATCTGCCGAAATCAGGGGAGTCAGCCTACGAGAAGAGCCTGAAGTAGATCCATTTGGTCAAGATCAAAGTGATTTCTACGAATATGGGCCGAATGACACGCAATATGGGGAGCAACAGCAGTCAAGGCGTCAAGATGCGATGCTTGACATGGAAGATCGGGGTGAAATCTCGCAACGATACCCAGAAGGACAGCAGAAGAGAGACAGATACGGTCAGGTCGTGCTTAAGAGTGGCGTATCTCCACAAGATTACGAAGATTTAGCAGGTGACTCACGTGAATACCGTCAAGCAAGTTCTAGAGAGGCAGTTGCTCCTCGTTCAGTCCTAGTTGATGCACTCGGTAAGCTTGATCAAGCAAAGGCTGAGCAAAGAGGACTACAAAGTGCTATCAGTAGAGTATTTGGTGGCGGTGCTGACTTAGGAAGTGCTGATGTAGAAGGAAGACTGGAAGATAACATTGATAACGGCAGACAGCAACGTAATGCTGACACTGCCCTTGCTGAAGAACTAGTTAATCGAGATAACAGTAAGTACTCAGGTCGTCGATCTGCTTATAACGATATTAAAGCTCAGATTGAGGCTGAAGGCATCGGTGAAACGATGTATCGCCCTTCATCGACATATCCAGGCGTAGAACTACCTGCAGTTCGTGCAGACCAAGCGTTAGCAGGTATTGCAGCTGCTAACCCGCGCCAATTCCCGATGGCAGCCTTCACTAACGGTGGAGTAGCACTTGATCCAGGCACAGGCAATCCAATTGCAACTCAGGGGCCTGAATACGTCACTCCTAACAGTGATCCTGGTTCAGGACTGAATGCACCCATGACAACACGCTCATGGATGGTTGAAAAGCAGCCAGGGTATGCAGAAGGTGGCCGTAGCTTCGGTGACTACCCACAAGCGGATGTAACGGGAGCAACAACACTGTTTGCCAACCGTTTGCGGGGACAACCAGGGTTCGAAGGTATCTCATCTAATGTTCGAAGCATTGAAGAGCTTGAGCGTGCTGTTGGTGCAGTAATTGGTAAGGGTGGCAACTTCACAACGCAAGAACCAGTCGTTCAGCCTGACGGACGCACAAAGATGCAATCAACCAGGCAGTCAGAGCCTGATATCCGTGGCGTGCTGAATAAGCTGCGTTATACACCTGCTCAGGAAGCACAGCTGGCTAACTCCCTCTATCAGATGGAAGTAGCTGCTAATACAGAGATTAACCAGCAAGGTAAGCAGCAATACTTCACCCGCACAGGACCAGGCGGTTCGTTAGTGCCAACAACCTTCGGAGCACAAACTCCAGGTGGTGGCCAAGTGTTCTTTGACTCACCTGAAGCAATTGACCCCCGTGCAGGGCAAGCACCCGTTGCTCGTGTATCAAGAGACAAGATTGAGGGAATGGATATCGGAACTGCCTTCCGTGGGCTCGAATCACCGGGAGCACGTCAGCCATTTATTGGTGCTGTCGAAACAGTCGATAGCCAGACAGGTAAAGCCGGTATTGAGAGCGATGCAGGTCCTGGTTACATGACTCGCTACAACAGCACTGGTGAAAGTGATCCAGTCGCTATTGAACGATCCCTACGTAAGAAAGAAGAAGGCTTCCAAGCAAATCGTGCTAAGAAATCGCGTGGTCGGATTATGCCAGTCGATGAAGGTAACTTACGAGGTAAAGTAGTTAAAGCACAACTCACTCAAGAGCGTGCTAATCGTGATGCTAAGAAGCGTCAAGAAAGAGAAAGAGAGGTCTCTCAATACTCCATGGATAACCCAAGGAATATTGGCAGAATGGTTTCCCCACGTCGCCGGGTCTGAGGTATTAAAAATGTCATTTAATCCAAAAGAAGTAAGGCTAGGGAATGAACTGAAGAAGCAATCAAAGGAGAACCCTATGTTGCTTGCTACAGAAGGTGGTTCGAGTTTCTCTGAACCTTCTAAACAGCTTGATATTGGTGACAAGCAAAGGATGGCTGGACCTGGCGGTGCCTTTGCAATGGAACTAATGAAGAACCCTGAACTAGCTAATAGAGTGGCTCAGTTTGAACAAGGCTACCAGCAGTTTCAAATGAAGAAAATGCAAATGGGTGGCGGCTAATGAACACTAAGGAGCAACGGTAATGTTAGGATCAATCAAGCGATTCGCAATGAGCCCGAAGGTAGTTGAATTCCTTCGCCCTGCACTAGCAGATGCAAAGGGAAAGATTACTGCCGGAAGTGTTGCAGGTAGATTCGCCCCAGACGCACTGTTTGGTGTGATGGCAGCAACACAAACGCCGGGTGATGTTTTTGATAAAGGAACGGCATTTGCAACATCAACGTTAGGTGGTGGAGGAGGCGGTGTACTAGTCTCAGCACTTACAGGAGGGAGGCTAGGAGCTGTTGGCGAATTAGTTGGTGGCATGGGAGGTGACATGATTGGTATGCAAGCCGGTGACATGATTAGTAGGGGCAAAGATAAATTGATGGGCGGTAAAGGCCAAACAGCATGGGAACGTATGGGAGAACAACAACAAGCTGAATACGCTGCTGACTTAGAACAGAAGTTCCTTGCACAATATGGATTACTGCCAGGTAGCCGTGAGCAATATGCACAAGCAGATCCGAACCTAATGGTTAGGTATGCAGACCCTGCTACTGGTATGGGAGTTGCGTAATGCTTAGGAAACCAAGAGGACTCGGTGGCTTCTTTGATGCAGCACAAGAAGCATATGGCGAAGGCCGTGAGGAATGGTCAAAGGCATTTCGTGAAGGACGTAAAGCTCAAAACAAAACTGAGAATGCTCCACGTATGACGGAGATGACGGGTGCCTATTCAACAGGCATTCGAGCAAAAGAACTGGCAGACGATGCTCTCGTGAATCTGGGGTTAAAAAAGCTCTCACAAAATGAGACAGATGCTCGGCTGATCCGAGAAGATTTGGGTATAGGTGCAAAGAAAGGGCTCGGCCCAAGACTAGGTCAAGTGGCTGGAACCATTGGTGCTGACTTGACGCAAGACAACACTCGTAGTTTCTATTGGTTGCTGAATGCAGCGCAAGCTACAGGTAATGTTATCAATGAATCCGTATTGGGCTCAAAGCTAATAGGGAACCCAGCTCTTTACGATAAAAAAATAGTCGGTAATGTAAAGACAGCCCCTAAGGGTGGTCAATACTTAGACCCAAAAGGTAGCCCACGTAAAGGAGTAAGTATTGGCGAAGGGGGGAATCTAGAAAAGCGTAAGTTCGAACCTGGGCATCTGGCCGCACTAGGGATTCCTACAGGTATTGCAATTAACACAGGCTTAGGGCTGATGACACCCTTTGGGGGTGCAGAAGGTTATAAGGCTGCTATTCCTGATGAAGAGGACCCAACGAAAACAGCAAACGTTGTGGGAGAGGTAGGACTTAAATATATGATGGGTTCAACAGGAAAGCTGCTTCCATATAGTGAATTTAGCCAGGTGCGTCCTGATGTCTCACCTGAGGAATACAAAGCGTATCAAGCATTCAAATATGACAAGCCAATCTTCGATGTAAATCCATTTGATGATGGCAGGATGGGTATCATGGCAGGTGCAGTCAAAACAACAGATGAAGGCATCCATGGACCAGAGCTTCAGTTCCTAGGTAGAAGTCTGCCAGTAACTACAGGTATTGTTCCTTACATTGGAGCACTAGCTGGAGGTGTTGCTGGTGTCCGTAGTAATCGTCCAATACTTGGAGGCTTCGGTGGAGGTATGGCAGGACTTGCAGCTGGACAAGTAGTAGGACAGTTGCTTGAAAGCGAGCGACGTCGTAGAAACACAGTAGAGAATCAATTAGAAAATCCCCAGTATTGATAAACTTAAAAGACAACGAATAAAAGAAGATGGAATTTGCTGGCAATCCAGGTAAGATGTCAAAGATACTGGGATCATTTAATAATGCAAACCTAGGTAAAGTCGCAAATACCGGTGTTATTGAGAATGCCAGAGATGAAGCAAATACAATATTAAATAATTTCAAGGCAGAAGATGCGGTGGCTGAAATGGCTTATAAAGAAGAAGCAGCTGATGCAACTAGAGACTACCGATCTGAAGTAGCAGGTATTCAGCAAGATGCTAATAGTTTCAACAACATAACAAGCGGAGTAGGCGCAGTTGCTGGTGCAGGTATCAAAGCCTCAGGGTTCTCGTTATTTGGTGGTGGTGATAAGGGATTAGGCAGTAGTATTTCAGGCTCAGTTGGTGGAGACGGCGGAGATGCAGCAGGTTACATTAATAACTACGGTGATTCACGTTTAGTTGATTGGTTAAACTAAACAAAGGACACAACTAACATAAAGAAATGGGTGGATTACAGTTCGGAGAATTTAGATCAAGACGCGCTGAGCGTATGACCGGTGGCGTTGATGCAGCGAACAATGCATCAGTGGCTGAAAACTTTGCTGCACTGAATAATAATAAAACAGACTGGGCAGGATTAGGTGCTGGAGCGGTGCAAGCTTCAAGTTATAAAGAGCGTGCTATTGAAGACGCAAACGCAAAAGCTGAGAGGAATAAGTATATGCGTGAGACTGAATTAGAAATACTCTCAAAAGATATTAATGCTAAAACGAGTGCTGCAAGAGATGCCGCTAATGCTAGCAAGACGAGTGGAATTATTAAAGCAGGCGTAGGTATTCTGGGTGCTGCATTCATGAGTGATGAGACCACAAAGAATACTATTGAAAAGATTGAAGATGCACTGACACAGCTGCGTGGATTACAGCCTGTCACTTATTACTACAATGAAGAATATAGCTCTAGTCCAGAGCGACTTCATCACGGGTTCATTGCACAGGAATACCAGAAGGTAATGCCAGATGCAACCTACTTTGATGAGAGCACTGGCAAGCTGTGCATTGATACAGCTGAGTTAATTGCATTGCTGGTGCGTGGCATTCAGCAACTTGAAAAGCGAGTAACCCGTATGGAAGCCGCACACGCACTAATCGGAGCTAAGTAATGTCAATGTTAAGTGTTAGCGATCAGGAAATTCTTAGAAGATTAATTGCTGAGAGAGGGTCTGGGGTAATTCCTACACAGGGGACTGCGGTTCAGCAAGTTGCGAACTCAGCATTACTTGACCCACAAGGGTTAGGTCAGAGGATTAGGCAATCAGCCCCTACGGGTGATATTGGATATAGAGCACAAACAGATAACTACCGTATTGACCCCAGAGGTAATCGTGGTGGTGACATGATGCTTGATGCTGCCGGAGCATACGGAGATTTGTCCGGGCAGTTCACTGAAGGACTAGGCCGTCCTGCACGACAAGCAAAAGCAGGAGTAGGCCGAGCAATCGGTAAAGGTGGACGACGAATGGCAGGTAAAGCTGCAGCAACAATTAGTGGAATCCCTGGATTAGCTAAAGCCGGTTCACTGTTAGGAGTAGCAGCACCAGCATTAGGTGCAGTAAGTGGTGCACTTGCTGTAGGTGATTTAGTTGTTGGAGATGAGTCCGGACTTAATAAAGCAATGGATGCAGCAGCTATGGGTGTTGGTGGAGTCTTAGGTTCAGTAGGCGGACCACTCGGAACTGCTGCTGGTGTCGGAATAGGTAAGATGGTTAGTGACGGAACCCAATGGTTGTTCGGAGATAAGAAGACTCCAGAACAGCGTAAAATGGAACTAGCACTAGCACAATTACAAGGTATAGGAGTAGTCTAATGTTAGGTTTTTTACCAGGTGCATCTGAGCAAGACATAATTGACCGCGAACTAGCAAACGGTGATTTAAATTCTCGTGGAACTAATTTTGCAGATAGGTCTGGTTCATGGAACTGGCAAGATAGTTTCGGTGCTTGGATGGCAGGGTCATCAAAAGAAAAAGTATTAGCTGGTGCTAGAGCAAAAAGAGATAGACAGTTAGCTGATAAATATGACCCACTGAACAAAGCCACTGCTGCGAGCCTTGGTCCTCTGACTGCTAATTACAAAGGAGTTAGCGGTAAGTCTATAGCTGAGATTGAGGCTGAGCAATCGTTAGATACAGGTAGAGCTACAGCACTACAGAGTGCTATTGCAAATAATGTAGACTTTGACCCCACTTCGTTGTCAGCTACTGCGACGAAGGGTGACATATATGGTGCAAGCGGTAAAGCTACTCGTGACAGAACCGAAAGTAAAGAGGAGACAGCAAGACTACGAGATGAAGAAGAAACAAAACGTCAAGAGAAGAGATACGACACACAATTGGAATCGCAATACTTGCGTGAAGATAGGAGAGATGCCAGATCAGAACTTCTTAGGTCACAAGAAAAGTCAGATGCCCTTGAGCTACGCCGTGACAACATGAATCTGCAGTATGCACAGATGGCTCGTCGTGACCGTATGGATGCAAAAGATCGTAAGGACAAGAACATCATGATGTTGATGCAAGGCCTTGCTGGTATTGCAACAGGCTTTACTGTTTAGAGGCTACGGATAATTCCATTAAGTTCATCCTTCTGAGCTTGTGAATACTTAGTCGAAGGTCCAATCCAAGGACTAATATTACCTGCACGCTTAGCATGGCTGAGGAAGATTTCATCTTGCGTGCCTGCGTCAAACATACGGCTGGTGTCTAGTCCCATCTTCGAAACTTCATCCCGTAAGGTTGAACCAATGAATTGATAGCGACCGGCTGCATGAATCTTGCCGGACGAACGCCACTGGTCATCAGACATAGACTTGTCATCGTATTGCAAATCCATGACCTGCTGAACCGTCATTTTTGTAAGGTCCTTGCCGAAGTGATCTTTATACGAACCGCTCTTACCTAGGACTGTAGTTCCGCCATCAGCTCCACCTTGGTTAAATGCTTGATAGCCCCACTGTCCAGACTCAGGTCCAGCGATAGCATCAGCAAGTTTCTTCGACTGTCCTGCGAGTGTTGATGCAACAGTAGATTGATCACCCTGAGGAACAGGCGCAGTTTCAGGACCAGACTTAGTGCCCTGCAATTCTTTAAGCTTGGCTTCTAAATTAGCAGTAGCGCTTGCATTATCCTTGATCTGACCATCGAGTTTCGAACGCTGAGAATCGATCATTGCCAGTTCTTCATTGACCTCTTCAGGCTTATTCATTTGAATAGCACCTACACCTAGCATTCCTACACCAGCAGCGAGCATCCCTGCTTTCCGCTTTCCCTTCTCGATATCAGCGAGTTTGTTATCTCGCTTGTTCTTCATATTCCATTCTTTCTTAGAAGCGTCTGCATTAGTCTTAAGCATTGCAGCTTCAGAGTTACGATTAACCGTAGCGGCTACATTGTATGCATCCTGCTTAATAGCCTCCTTGCCGATTTTACTGAGGTCTGCTTTACCATCAGCCAGGGCCTTCCTAGCAGCAACAGCTTTCCGAACAGCAATATTTCCAGCTTTAATAAAATTCGCCATATAGCTAAATCCGTTTCTCTTATTCTAACTTTTGTAGAATGTAAGAAATAATAAGTAAAAGCTAGATGGCTAAGAAATTTGACAAGAGAAGTCAGCGAGCTGTGGCTAAAGGGAAAAATAAGTCAAAGGCTCTTTATGACAAGGTTGGAAGTAATGCCGGCAATCAAAGGGTTAGTGCACAAGGATCGACGGGACAAGGCATGTTTAATATGGATTCCATTATGAAAAGTTTTGCTGAGTGGACGCCAGCAGGAGATGATGTAGCCGGTCAAGCAATGAAGAATACTTTCCAGGGGGACATGATTCAAACAGTACTGAACAATCAAATGTCCAAAGACTTGGCATACACCAATGCTGAAGTAGCAACTGGTCAGATGAAAGATGCTGCAATGCTAGAGCTTGCCAACCAAACTGCAGTGATGGCGGACGAACATAAGTATGGTCAGATAAAGATGGGTAAGGAGTATGACTATCAAAGTCAGTTTGCCAAGGATGAGGCTGGAAGGGAGCTGAACAAACTCAGCCATGAAGGTGATATTCAGCAAAACCAGACAAAGCTTGAAGGAACGGAGAACAGATTGAATATTGATGCTCAAGGTAGGAATGATACAAACCTACAAAATCTGAAAAACTCAGGTGCATTAGAGCAGCTAGAAAAGTCTGGTTTAAATGACCAAGCTCTTCAGGAGCTGAAGCAGTCTGGTGCGATGGAGCAGATCACGGCGCAGGGTGGAATTGATAAATGGTTGCAAACTGAAAAGGGTAAGCAAGCCATGGAGCAGATTGGTGCTCAAGGTGAAGTAGATGGGATGTTGCAGAAGTTAAAGAATGAAGGGATGCTTGGTCAGATCGATGCACAAGGAAAGATTGATACCAACCTTCAAAGTATGAAGGGTGATCAAGCAATTGCGCAGCTTAAGCAGTCTGGAGTAAATGATCAACAGCTGCAGGAACTAAAAGATTCTGGAGCCCTTGAGCAAATTGAGGCTCAAGGCGGTATTGATAAATGGATGCAATCCGAAAAAGGTAAGCAGGCCCTTGAGCAGGTTGGAGCACAAGGTGCAATCGACAAAGACTTACAGAAAATGAAGGGAGAGCAGGCTGAAAGCCAGATCAATGCTCAAGGGAATGTAGATGCCCAGCTTCAGGGTATTAAAGGCGATCAAGCAATTGAGCAGCTGAAGCAGTCAGGCATGAATGACAAAGAGCTGCAGGAATTAAAAGATAGCGGTCAGATAGATCAGATCATTGCATCAGGTGATGTAGATATAGAAAAAATTGGTGCTCAAGGTTACTTAGACAGTAAGCTTCAAGAGATGAAGGGTAAGCAAGCGACTGACCAGATTGGCGCTCAAGGTCAAGTAGATAAGGACTTGCAGGGTATGAAGGGTAAGCAAGCGACTGAGCAGATCAATGCTCAAGGTGCATTAGATAATGCAATGCAGAAGCTCAAAGGCGATCAAGCATCATCACAGATTGGTCAGCAAGGAAATATTGATAAAGACCTTCAGGGCATGAAGGGTAAGCAAGCGACTGACCAGATTGGCGCTCAAGGTAATGTCGATCTATCTAAGATTAAGGAGACAGGTAATCAGGAGCGTGAGGGTATGAAGCAGGCAACTAAGGAAGATACTAAGAAGCAGAAGCGTGACAGTGGAATGGCACGCGGTCTTGCAGGTATGTTCTAATGACTACTGCAACCAACACAAGCGGCAAAGTATATCTAAACTTCGTTGATCAGTGGCTAGATACACTGCCTGCATCAACAAGTGAGGAGTTCAAGGATTTTGCTGAGGCCACTCCTTCTGTCATTGAGATTTGGGTATATGCAGGGATCTTGCAGTATCCAGGCACATTCAATGATTTGACCAGATGGGTCAAAATGAAGTATAAGAAACTCAATCGTCGTGAAATACTTAATAGCGAAATTGCTGCTCTTCACTCCGATATACAGGAACTTAGAATGGCAATTACCTCAGGTGAAATCAAAGGAGATAATGGAGCCGCAAGATTGGCGGCACTGGAGAAAGAGCTTAGGTCGCATATTGAAGTCAGTGAAAGGATAAACCGCACTACAGATAAACGAGGTTTAATCCTTGCTGGTGCTGACAGGGTGATGCGTGAGATAACCAATATCTTTAAAGATGACCCACAGTTTGGGGAGCCTATTGAAAATGCAATGAATGCAGTATGGGCCAAGGTGTATAGCGAGGTGAGCACATAATGTTTGGAGGTATCCCGCCAGAGCTGCCTGACTTACCTGAGATTCAGGAGCAGAGCACTCGTGCAATCCGTTTGCGTGGAACAATCCAGAAGCAGTTGCCTGGTATCCCTACGCTCAACACTTCTGACTTACTTGGTTACAACCCTAGGGCAATTGAAGCCGCACGATTAGCAGAAGCGATTGGCATTGCATTTGAGATTTCAAGAAGGCAGAAGATGGTTATGGCAGCACGTGCAAGGGAAGAGGACCGAATCCTTCAGGCATTAGCTCAACGAAGACGCGCATGGTGGCGCTAAACTTAAGTCACTACTAAATAAATATATGGCAGTTCCAAGTATTGCGCTTGCTTACAGAAGAACCGCTCTAATGAAAGCTACTACGGTATCTGTAAAAGCACCGTCTGAGGAAGTATTAAGAGCAAGAGATAGCTTCATTGATTTTTGCACAGCAATGGGTAAATCCCCTGCTAAGCATATGCTGGAGTGGCATAACGAGCTGTGCACAGGAGAAGATACTGAGTGTCTATTAGGAGTTGGAGGACCGAATACAGCAATCCTTGCACCACGAGGTTCTGCTAAAAGCACAGTCTTAGGTTTGTTTGCTGCCTGGATGATCGGACGACATACAGCGGCAGGTCAGATGCTGCGTATTCTGTATATCGCATACATGGTAGATATCAGTAGAGCTAAGTCAGCAACTATTAAAGGGATCTTGGTTAGCAGTAAGTATCGAGAGATATTCCCGATGGTCCGGTTATCAAAGATAAAGCGTTCAGATGAGTATTGGAGTATTGACTATGACTTTGCAGGAATTGATACAGCAGGTGAAGAGGCTTTCACAATTGCGTGTGGGGGTCTCAAGGGAGCCATTACTTCAAAGAGATCCCAGCTGGTGCTTATCGATGACCCTATCAAGTCCGCAGCTTCCATCAACAATCCGGATATTCGCCGTGAGATGGAACAGACATGGTCTAATGTTATTGCGCCGACGATGTTTCAAGGGGCTAGGGCTATATGCCTGGGCACCCGTTTTCACTTTGATGACATTCACGCAACCTTATTCATCCCTAAAAACAACTGGAAGCAAATAGTCCAGAAGGCAGTAATTACAGACGCTGAGGGTAGGCAGCGTTCATACTGGCCTGAGTTCTGGTCAATGAAATACCTGAACGAACGGAAGATGGAAGACCGTGTGGCCTTTGCATATCAGTATCTAAATACCGCAGTTCAATCGTCTGATGTCGGTATTTCGCCTGACCTCATCATTCACGGCAAGGTGCCTGAAGAGTATGACTGCATTGGTGTAGGTATTGACCTGAGTGCCGGTCTTAGCGAAAAGAATGACTGGACAGTATTCACATTAGGTGGAATTAAAGATGGCAAGATATACCTGATTGACCAGAGACGAGTTAGAAGTATGGGAAATTTAGAGAAGATGGATACACTCTGCGAGATGCTATCCGATTGGCATATCCTTGTTGAGAATGACGAAGGTCAATATTTCCCAACAATGTCACCATGCACGATATGGCCTGAAGCTGTTGCTTACCAGTCGTCATTTGAGGGTGACTTTAAACGTGTAATGTTTGACCAGCGTGCTTTATACAACCTGAGCTGCTCTCCGGTGAAAGGCTTCAAAGGAGACAAGCTTGCTCGATTACGTGGAGTGCTTGGATTATTTGAGCACGGCAAGGTTATCTGGAACAAATGGCGTAAGTGGAACATCCTTGAAGATGAACTTATTAACTTCGGCCATGCACCACATGATGATGCTGTCGATTCAATGGTGCTGACTATGGGAGGACTTCTTAGACGTGGTGCACTGCAAGTTGATTACAATAGTGACAGCTTTGATTTATAAATAGCACAATGGCTAAAAGAGATCTTCAAGATAGAAACTACCAGTCAATGGGTGATAAGTATAAAAAAAATAATAGCAGAGATGAATTCAGGGGACAGAAGCGCTCTCAAGCTAAATCACGTGCCAGAAAAGCTGGCGATACAGAAGCAGCAAATGGTGTAAATACGACTCACCAAGGCAGGGTGGGTGAAGGCTCTCAGTTCTATCAAACCAATGACAAAGGAAAACGTCAGTTAACGAATATAGGCGAAGGCTCAAATCCATTCAAGGTTGATAATATCCAAGACTTCGATACTGCAGCATATGGTTCTGGCTCAGCGAAAGGTCAGGAGACGTTGAATATGCACGACATAGCAGGTCTTAAAAAACAAGGTGGTTTTAATCGAGCTGAAATCCAAGAATACGCTCAAGGGTTAAAGGATAGTGGAACTAAGATTGGCAAGGGGGCTCAGAAAAAATTAGATAAATGGCAATCACGTGCTGATGCAAAAGAGCGTGCCCAAGGTGCAAAGAATCAGCAGCCAGAAACTCCACCAAATCCTGAAACACCAACTCCAACAACACCATCTGGTCCAGTCAACACAACTGGTGACTTTGAAGTCGGTGGTGACCTAAGTCAAAATATTGGTAAGACAGGAGATATGACAACGAATATTGGTGACGGAAACGAAATCATTGGTTCTTCAATTGGCAATGACTACAGCGTTACTATTGGTAATAACAATGCAGGCAATAACAGCGGTAATGGAAGTGGCGGCGGCAGCGGGCTTAGCAACATGATGGGTGCTGCTGCTTACAGCGCACTAAATGACAATGCACACGCTAAAAGCAAATCACAATTAAATGGAACCGGCGGTGCAGCAGCTGCAATTGCTTTAGGTGAAAAGGCAACTGGTGCAACACAAAGGACAGCCAATCTTTATAACATGGTTGGAGCCAGTCAGAATTACTGGAACGACAAGGCGACTGCACAGCAGGGATCGTATCTTGGTGATATCTGGAATATGGGTAACTACGAATGGTCAAAACCACAGAGTCCTGAATCAACTCCAGACCGCACATCTGAGATCCTCAATGATGATGATGACGATTAAAAGAAATTAAAGCATTTACTACAATAGTTATAGCTTTAAATTTAGAAAGATATGTCTACGACACGTATGGCAAATGGCGATAAGTTCAAAGAGGAGCTTAGTAAGGCACAACGTCATGCAGCAACACGAGAGCGAATGGCATCAAGTGAAGCAGGAATTGATAAGCGTTTAGAAGGCGTCGAAGGTATTGAAGATTTAGACAGAGCAAACGTTGTGAGAGCAATGCAAGGAGGAGACTTTGGTGAAAAAGATCTTGCTCGCTATAACAAGTTGATGGGCATTAAAGATGAGCCTGGCAGTGAAGATGGTGGTATGGAAGATATGCCAACTATTACTCCAGACCCAGAAGAAGATCCATTTCGTGGAACTAATCCAGTCAAGCCTGACAGACCTGTCGTGATGCTGCCTTCCCCTCCAGTAATGCCAGGAGGTCCAGGTGGTCCGGGTAATGGAGAAGGTTTCTACGTTGGCGGAGACTTAACTCAAAATGTTGGTAAGACAGGAGATATGACAACGACTATTGGTGACGGAAACGAAATCATTGGCTCTTCAATTGGCAATGATAGTAGCGTAACTATTGGCTCTAACCATGCAGGAAATAGCAGTCTATCTTTAGGAAATGGACTTAACAGTAGAAAACAAGGTAAATCACGAGCTGGTGCTTTTGCCCGAGGACTACAGTTCAGCTGACTGTAGCTAAACTGTAATTACTAAGGTAAATAGGGATGTCGCAGAATAACAGTCAGTTCCAAGAAATACTTGATGCTGCTAAAGAGAAGCGTGGTGACTTACCAGTAGATACGATGATTGTATCGTCGCATCTAGCGCAGATGCGAATGTTTATCCTACGTCGAGGACTTGAGTTTTATTGCGAACAAGATTCATATGGTGGTCGTCGTGAATTTATAAAGAAAGTATATGAAGAGAATATGCTTGAGATGAAACTCGAAAGCATTATTGATTACTTCTTGTGTGACGGTCAAGGCCTCTTCTACTTCCGACCATCAGGTGATAGCTATCAGCTACTTTACTTCCCTAAAGATAGCTATCGTGCTTATCGAAATCAATACGGACAAATTGACACCTTAGAACTGATCTACAGCTTCTCAGTAAAAGAGAAGAACATGATGGATCCTTATGCGATGCCTGGTAAGCGTGGCGGTCGCAAAAAGTATATCAAGTTAAAAGTAAAGAAAGATATTATTGAGCAGACTATATCTAATGAGAAGATTGAGTTTGAGGATACTTCCGGCCTACCTAACTTGCAACAAGGTGGGCATACAGAAGAACTGACAAATAGTCTTGGCTTTATCCCTGCTGTTGAAGTTTTCAATCACCTAGATTGCACAGGCGAATCTACTGGCACAGGTGAGTTTGATTGGTTATCTAATCAAATCCTGTTTCATGATGAGTTAGTGCGTAATGTCCGCAAGAACATGAAGTTCTTCGGCAACCCCACTCTCGTATCAAGTCGTCCTAAGCACGACATCCTTGAGAGTGGTGATGAGAATACGATGCGTCCTACGATTAGTTCGCAAGCCGGCTTCTATGACCCCAGCCGTTCAAGCAGCAGAGTAAGTCAGCCCTTCGGTGCTGCTGGCATTGATGGTCAAATTAAAGTGCCACGGGTTATCGCAAACCTAGAACCAACTGACCGTGTCAATTACATGACACCAGACGCAGTTAGCGGTGACCAGAATATGTATGTAAAACAGTATCGGTCTGAAATCAGGCTGGCACTGGGGGGAGTAGATGACATTGATATCGGGACAGCTTCAACTGCTTATGAAATGAAGTCCTTGTATGGACGTGTATCAGCTACAGCAGAGAAGAAGTGTAGGGCGCTCTTTGACTTTGGATTATCAAAGCTATTTGCAATGATGATTCAGCATGAAGAATTTATGTTTGAAGAGTCCTTTGCACAAGCAATGGACTTGAAACGACCAGAGATTCCTCTTGAGGAGAACTTTGAAAACCGTGAGGAATACGAAGCAGCTCGGCTTAAATATATGGATGAGCAGAAGATATATCTCGATCAGAGAGGACAATTGTTTAATGCTAGTATTGAGTCAGGTCAAATACCTAATGGGGTTATTGGTTTAATCCCTGATGGCAGCAGTAAAGTCAGTTGGCGCTGGACCGGGGAGATTTTTGAAGAAGATTCACAAGGCATTCTTAATAACAGCATTGTGGTTCGAAATCTTCAAGAATTAGGTGTTGATTCGATTGAAGCACTTAAGTATCTCTTCCCCAGCAAAACAGACGAAGAACGAGCAGCCATGCTGACCGGCTATCCATTCAGGATGGTCCAACAATCCCAACAAGCATTTCAAACATTTACAGGGATGCTTCAGCAGTTATATGCAATTCCGCATCCACAAATGCCCAGTCAGCCTTTAGCAGCTGACCCCAACCTAGATCTAACTGGGTTCCTATATAGATCACTCGAATTTTTACGTAAGGAGTTAAGTTACAGTGGAAAGTACCAATCAGACGATAGCGACATCCGCCCCGACAAGCTCAGCGATGCCGACATCAGGCGTGCCGAGCTCGGCCTCCCAACCAGGGATCAGCGCCCCGTCCGGTTACCAGGCGATGCCCAGTCAGGTGGCAGCAATGTCACAAATGCCTCAGGCTCCCCAGGGCTATCAGCCAACAGCGGCCCCGCAGGCTTCGGCGGCTCCAGCAGCAGCCAATCCATGGCAGCAGGCGTTCCAGGCTCTCAGCGCAAGCCTGAATTCGCCTCAAGCATCCCAGGCCCCGGCGTCGTACTCGGCTTATCAGACGCCGACACCTCAGGCCAGTTCCCAGGCAACTTGGGCTTCACAGCCCCAGCAATGGGCAAGCCAGGTTCAGCCGACTTACGCTCCGGAAGCTTCGACCCAAGCCTTTACAACGGCGGAAGTTCAGGCGCTGCTCAGTAATCAGCAGTCCCAGATTCTCAGCCAAGTTCAGAACTCAGCTGCTCCGGATGCCTACCTCAGCCAAATCTCTGATGTAAGCCTTGAAGTCCTTGAGCACTTCGGTTCTGAAGCACCTGCTCTGCTTAACAACTACGCATGTGCAGTTGAAGATGCACTGATCGAACAGGTTGGTCGCAACCAATCCATGGACCTCATGCTTGATGCAGCGGGTGAAGAGCGTGCAGCAATGAACATCATGCTGACCGACCCTGATGTCCTTGCTGATTATGTGAATGGATTCTTCGGTGCTAACGGTCCTTATCCCACTGAAACTGCAGAAGAGACGCAACAGCGTCTGCAGTATGAAGCTCGCGAACAGTTCGCCGCTGAGATC
>Ga0181412_1000425_pt1 | contig 18190 bp, 38 predicted proteins | sample 35SPOviralmetaG_FD_130113 | JGI IMG/M metagenome (GOLD analysis project Ga0181412, IMG submission 130113) | Marine viral communities from the oligotrophic San Pedro Time Series (SPOT) site, San Pedro Channel, CA, USA - 35 SPOT_SRF_2012-08-15 | ecosystem: Environmental > Aquatic > Marine > Strait... | reverse complement strand
TCTGTTTCTATTGCTTGAATTATCTCGTAAAGCCTAATTGCATATTTTAAGTCTGACCATAAAACACCACCACCTACATTTGCAGGACTTCTAAATAAATTACCTTCAACATTATAGCTTGATGCTGAATTGTAAAAAAGTCTTTGAGTATGAGTAATTAGAGGTGCAATTATAGAACTATGACCCCCTGTTAATTTGGATTTAATATTTGTATAGTCATAATCTAAAGTGTATTGGTTTAATGAAGCTAAAGATGACAACTGAGAATCTCCTAATACATCTTTTAGGTTAATGGTGTTTCCGTAAAAAGTAATCTTGTATGCGTAAGGTACGTTTTTCTTTAGCTCTACACCATTTAATTGTATAAACCCTGTCTTAAATGGTATAAAATTTAATTGTATTTCTGCTGGTATCTTTTGCCTAGCATCAAATCCATTATCAATATATATATTTTCGTAATGTTGGAAAATAATGTTATTGCTTCTACTTGCTGGTACAGTAAATGATTGGCTAAATTCTGTGAATATCTTTGCAATATCTTTTATGTTCTGAATTGATTGTGTCATTGACACAGTTTCATCATCAAATAAATCTAGCCTTTCGCCTTGTATAAATAATTGCAGCTTTTGCATTATCTCACATTATTTATGTAATCAAACGCATCCTCAAATTCTATTGTGTATTCAATTAGCTTTTCATTTAAGGAGGTTTTGTAAACCATATTTGAAGTCTTAGTCATTACAGGAACAATTTCAGTTGCTCCAGCAGAATTTGTTCTTGTCATCCATATATAATTAGATAATAACATTTCTTCAAAATAACAATTTGCATATTCAGGATAATAACCTGAGCTAAATGTGTTGCTTTGGATAGCCTCTGTATTAAAAGATTGTTTTGTTGCTTGGTTTACACTATATGTAACAGTTGCTTGTCCTGTTTGCAAGGTGTTGTTCTGATAATGTTCCCTAGTTCTATTTAATGTTTTGACTTGTTTTAAATAAAAATATAGGTCTTGCAATAAACCATACTTATTTAGAAATGTAAACTTAGTTCCAGCACCATATTTTGTACAATCTATTCTTTCAATAATCAATTCACTTTCTTCTCCGCCATCTTGTAATTGTAATGTTGTATCGGTTGTAGAATATGATTGATACCTTAATGTTCCTTCTGTTGCCGAAGGCACCTTGCCACTTACTCCTGTTGGAATAAATATTACGTATTTGTTATCTGATGGTCTTTTTGCACATACTAACCATCCACCTGTAGATGATATTGTAGGATTAACCCCTTCCATAAATGTACCATAACCATCAAGAGCTTGAAGCGCGGTTGTAGAAATAGTTGTAGCAGTTCCTGTTCCGTTTAGTCCTGAGTATGATTTCATTACTAACGAAACTTGTATTAGGTCAACAGGATATGTGCCTGTAAAAGTTGGCGTAAAATAATCTCTCACCAATGTTGCATATTCCCAAACGACATAGGTTGCTGGTGTTGTGTTTTTAAGTAACGTATACCTTAATGTTCCCCCCACGCTTATTTCTAAGCTATGAGAAAGCGTTCCTGATGCTGCAAGGGTATTTATATACTGAGGACTTCTAAGTGCCTGAAATGCCATAATTCTGTTTTAATTTTTTTGTCCAAAGACCGTTTGTTTTTCTATTTCTAATATAAATGATTCTAAAAACTCATCTCCTAACTTTTTAAGTGCTGATGTGAGTGGTCTTGTAAAAAAGGTGTTAGCCCTTAATCCCTTATTCCATATTGATCTTGTAATTAAAAATGTCATATCATTATAACTCATAAAACGACCTTTCTTATCTCTAAACTGAAACTTTTTTTTGTTAACCCATTTAGTTATTCCTTTTCTTAACCCACCTCTTGGACCGGTTCCTGAACCATATTGAAATTTAGATAATGCTTTTTCTGTTTCCGGATAAGTAGAGGTTACACCCCTTACTCCCTTATCTACATATTTACCATAATCTTCCATAAAAAACGATAATAAGAAAACTCCATTCTCTACTATCAAATCGTATGACAAAGAATTGTATAAGTTACCCCCACCCTTTTTGTCTTTTTCTAAGTTTTGTTTTGCCTGCGCAACTATTTGTTTTGCGTATGCCTCCATTAATAAATTTAATTTTTTTAAATCAGGATTAGCCATTAGCAAATATATATGTCATTATAAATCATTATATCCATCGTGCTAGTCCAACCAGCAAGCTCGTTTTCAAACCTATCATAAAAAGGTGTTAGTGTAGGATTGCCATCAAGCTGATATTTGTCCGTAAATAACTGACCCATTCTTAACACTTGTATTAACTTATTTAAAACAGTTAGTTGTGTGTTTAAAATATCTTGATGATTGTTGTTGCCTGTAAATATGTCGTATGTTTCATCCTTAGATTGGTCAACCATATCCATAGCTAAAACAGAAATGTTAAATCTAAGAACTTGTTCCTCATCTGTAACGCTATTAACTATAAGATGACACATTGGGAATATGTCTTGTTTGTTTAGGTTTACATTAGACAACTCTCCGGTTGTAACTGTATTTACATTTGTATCACCTAGCAACTGACTTTTAATTGTTTCAGTTACTTGGTAAAATCCTCTTACCGCTTGGTTGTCGTTGTTACTCATTTGAAATCGTTTTTAATCTTTTTAGCTTCTGTTTCGTTTTTATCTTTTATAAATGATAGCATCATAAAACATTCGTGCATTCCTAGTTCGGTGATATGTTCAAATCGTCTAATGTCTCCCTGAGCGAGCGCATATAGGCTGGAATACCATCCCCATTTAGTTCCGAAGTTAGAAACTGCATCAAGTCCAGATTCTGTTCCCCCTCCAAATATTTCATCATAGTCTGCGACAATTCTATCCCTAAATTCCACAAAAAAAAAATTGAACTTAATACCGCATCCATAGGAATGTTTAATGCTTCTTCGTGTAGTTCTGTATTATATTTTTCTATCTCATACTTTTCTCTGAGCTTTGCTATTATAGGTCTGTATAATACATTCATAGCCCTTTCTATATTTTCCCAATCTCCAATATATGTGTCTAGATCAATGTATTCTCCTAATGATAGTTCTTCAAGGTTTGGATGAAACCCATACTCTTTATTTCCTAATTTAAATCTTTGAACCAAATCCGGTTTTTCTTTAAACATCTCATCAAGTGTAGATGTTATTTCCTCTGTGTCGCTATACTTTAACTCCATTACATATTCTAAGGGAGCATTACAAAATATCTCAATCATCTTAGCCTGTAAAAATCTTTCATCCGTATTGCTAGTTTGAACATTTAAGTATCGTTTATATTGACCTAATGTTATTTCTGCAAGAGATGTTGGTATTGTAATCTTTACTTTCATACTTATATAACGTATTTTTTAGACATATTTTCTAAACCCTAATTTAATAAAAAAGGGCGGACATTTCTGCCCACCCAAATTGCCTAACCAAAAGCAACTAAGTTACATATCTTTTAACTCTTCAAGATATATTTGATTTTCTAACTCCATTTCTAAATGATGAATAGCTTTAACTATATCTTGAGTAATTGGGTTATTAGGTTTTTTCCCTGCCCTCATAATATAAGTAAGTGCAGTTCCTAAGTTGTAGTTGTCGTCTTGAAAATCCCAAACTACATCTTTAGCTTCAATGCTCATATACTTACCTATGTAATAATCCGGAGACTTTTTCATATATTATTTATATCAATGTAATTCATCTTGTAACGATTTTAATTTATTCTCTAGCTCTCTGTATTTTAACTTGAGAATGTTATGTTCATATTTTAAGTCTGATGCTTCTAGCTGAGCATCCAAAAGTCCATTGGTTAGTTTGCTAATATAAAACGAAATCTGCCAAAATGATTCTATTACTTGATTAAGTTTATCGTTTTTCTTTTTACCCTTACTCCATTCATCGAGTATTTGCATAACTACATCAATGTGAGTGTCGCATATTAATCTGTCTTTTTTGTCCATTTTATAAAGATAAAACTATGACCTTATTATATCCAAATCTAATTCTTTTGCAACATAGTTAATATGTTTTGATGTGGTTACTGACCACCATCCTAAAACTAGCAGTTTGTCATTGATGATTGTAGCAACATTAGTGTTGTAGCTATATACATTATTTCCTTTAATGTGGAGGTTTTGTTTGTATCTGTCTAAGTGTATCATAAGTTAAAAAGGTATTTAATCAGGGCTGACCCTGCAAGTGGTAATAAAAATACTGCGGTCATTATAAGGGCTGCCACAAAATAAGCCACATAGTGTTCGAAGGTTAGTTTCTTTTTCATTTTACACAAGCCTTAAATTCATTTACTAAATCATTAACTTCTATTATTAGCGAAGGCAAAAAGAAATTATATTTTTTAGTTTGTTGCATAATAAAATCGAATGTCATTTCGTTATGACTTACACCTTCTGTAGCTTCTATTAGCTTTTTTGAATGACCTCCGTATCTACTTTTGTGAACACTATAAATACGAAGTTTAGCAAAAGAGTCTGTATAGACTATATCTAAATTGTTTGAATGTATATAGTTAAATTCAAGGGGTTCCGGTGTTGGGAAAAAATCAGTTATTGGCATTTGGTTAGATTTAAGGTTAGCTTCGTTGCTAACACTTCAATATACAACAATTATTTGACATTACCAACAAAAAAGTTAAAAACTTTTAACGAATATTGTATTTTCCGTAGTTTGGTCTAGATAGTTTGTTGTAAGTAGCATAACGTAAAGCATCAATCGAATGATTGTAGAGGTCTACCGGAGTATTTAATACATTTCCATTTTTATCCTCTTGCCATTTATAATTTCTAAACTCTTTTATTGTATTAGTGCTTTGTTTTGTAACGCATAGCTTATACCTTCTTAACATATCAATACCTATATTAACAGAGTCTTTACCTTTTGTTGCTGGTTTTATGTTCCACCCGAAACGATATATTTCCTCAATACTTTTTGGCTCTGCGCTATCTGCAAATATTTCATCTCGCCTTCCAATACCTAATCTCTCAAGCTCATTTGCAATATCCCTGTTTGTCATTCCTGTTCGATATAGATATTCTTTAAAATACAAAGTCATATCGTGACTATAAACTGCTATTAATGTTGTCGGATCATTAGAGTACCCAAAGTCCATACCCATTGACAAAAACTTAGCGTTTGAAGGTATTTCTTCAATAACATTACAGTTAAAGATTATACTTTTTGATTTTCCTATTTGTCCTAATCCGTAAATATTCCAATAGTTCTCATCTGTTTCTCTTAACCTTTCAATCTCTTTTTTTATTTCCTCACCCAAAAAAGGATTGTTCTTGTAAGTAGTTATAAAAAAATCAGCATCATCTCTTGGCTTAACTTTTTCGTATATCCAATGATATTCATCAGAAGGATTATAGTCTAATATTATTTTATCTTTTGTTCTAAAGATTAACTGTTGCCAATCTTCCCAATGCAACTCGTTTGCTTCATTAATAAATAAAAGGTCACGTTTACGACCCCTAACTTTTTGTGGAGAGTCTAAGGATATAAACTCTATAAGGTTTCCTTTAAGCCTATATTCTGCGCTTGACTTATTGTGCGACTCTTCATCATATAAATCATAGTTCCTGAGTATTTCAATAAAATCCCTCATTGCGGAGGTTCTTAAAGCAGGATATGTTTTTCTAGCTATAGATATGGTTTTGTTTTTATTCTTTAGCACATAACCGAATATAATCCAAATAAGAATATTATACGTTTTGCCGGAACGAGTACCTCCTTGCTCAATAGTAATTCTTTTATCAGACTTTTCTAAATGCCTCCATACTATATTAGTCTTTAATCTCTTCATCTATAACCTCAATTCTAAAGTGACTATCAGTCCCAAGGTCTAATTCTTGTCTTTCAATATAACCTCTAGATTTACCCTTAGTCTTTAGATAAAAAATAGTTGCAGCAGTTGAGCCATCACCTATTTGTTTATGTAACTGACTTTCTGCAAAGTCTAAAGCAATATCTTGAATGTCCTTGACACTCTTTGCAAAATCTTCATCTTCTTTTAACCAATCATAAAATGTAGTTCTTCCGATACCTACGTTTTTACAGGCAGTAGTAACTACTCCTAATGATTTTTCTAATGAATTTAAAATTGCTTTTTTATGGTGTTCGGTTTTGTTCGTCATTTTGGTTGCCAAGCGTTAGAAAATTCTTTGTCTTTAAATATTTCACTCTTTGGAATTCCAGCCTGAAATAGCAATCTAACTACTTCATCTTTTTCCATCATTAATCGTTTCATAATTTCTTCTCCGGTTAATCCATCATTAACCATATCTGTAATAATGTTAGACATCTCTAAGACTTTGTGTGTACCTCTTGCTCTATTGTGTCTAATAGTTGCCATCTTTTTTTGATTATCATCTGTTTCTTTTAATATGACTACAGGAACTAAGCCATCTGTTAATTCATATATTTCTTTATGACCTGAAACAGTCCACCTATGAAAGCCATCAACTATACTCATATCTGCATTTGCAACAATAGGTTGTGTCCACCCATCTTCTTGTATAGATATTTTTAATAGCTTTAATTCCGGAGGAGCAACTACGTTAGGATTGTAATTGTTTGGTTTAAGCTCATCTCTCTTAATCCAATTAATATTAGATAGCGGTTGGTTTTGTGTTTTTTTATTTTCCATATTTAAGTATAGCTTGTTCAAGTGTTATTCCCATTTTATCTCTTACTTTCTCTCCTTCTACATTTAAATTGTTTGATGCTCTTCCCTTAAAATCTCCCCTAATTGCAACTTTTGTAAGCCATAACCAAGATACTCCTGATATGGGATGTGATTCTTCATCTTTTATTTCATCGTTTGTTTTTTTAAAATGAAGCTTTATATATGAGTTTAATGTTTTTTTTACTTGATTTTTTGCTTCCGGCTCATAAGAATCTAATACAATATTTAAGTATTCTTTATAAGATAAATTTTCAGGTTTACTTTTAGAATTAGAGTATAAACTTGTATTCGCATATCTCCAAGCAGTAGCGACACCTTTTACTCTATAAAGCATTTTGTGCCACATTTCAGGAAAACATTCTGAATATAACCAAAGTCCTCTTAATGGTTCTTCTCCAAATGGAGGACAAACTCTTTGACTTAAAAAGTTTTGATGCATTTTAGTTTGATTAAATATATCATAGGTTTTGTTATAATCCCATTCAAACTTATGTACTGCTAACCAAACATCTTCGCTTGACCAATCATAAATAGGAAAACACCTGTATTGGTTTCTTGATGATTCTGATTTTGAATTTATAAAAGCATCATTCTTTTTACTTGCAACAACCTGATACCTTCTAAGACTTTCCTGTGTACGAATACCTGTTAGCATAGCTACACTTCCATCTGCTCTAGAATATAAATATGGGCTAAACTCTTGGAAAGACATTCCCTTATTAAAGTTTTCGTGTGTTGTTATTGCTTCCTTAGGCAACTCTCTAACCCACACATCTTTTTTTTCACTATCCCAACAATACCAAAATGGTTCTTCATTAGATGCTGCGTTCCTGTGTTTAAATTCTAAGCAATACCATTTTAAATTAACATCTTTTGATTTAGACACTCTGCGGACATATTCTATAGTCGGTGGGTGTATAGCCTCTTCATCAAAGAAAACTACGTCTAAGGGCAGCTTATTGCGTTCTCTCGCAACTTCTAATGCGACATTTAATACTGCAGTTGAATCTTTACCTCCTGAAAAAGAAACTACAACTTTATCAAAATGATCAAATATATATCTAGTTCTTTCTAGTGCTTCATCATAAACATTAGATTTGAGAACTTCTTTTTTTCTCATTATTCCAGCCATAACTAAATTTTATATTTAATTAAATCTAAAGCCTTTTGATACATATCTGAATCCATACCCTTAATAAAGTTTAATGCTAAGTTAATGTCTTTGTCTAAATATGTATTTGCAATGTTTATAGTATGCGTTCCCCTAAGAATACCTCTAGGTTTATCATATATAGGAGAAAGCTTTTCTCTTTTAATGTAATCCATAGTTTTATTATTAGACCAATCTCTTAATGGGAAGTATTGTAGTATTCCATTTTTATTAGAGTAAAGTTCTTTTTTTATAAAATTACCATCAGCAGTTCTTCTTCCATAAATAACCATAGATGAATTTGTTTTTTCAGAATATTTTTTTATTCCGGATTGTTGGAATTTAAAAAACCAATTTCCTTTTATTTTAGAATTAGATGGAAAAATATATTTAGGATTCTTTTTTAAAAAATCTATACCTAAGTGTTTCTGTTCAACAAAAATTAATTCTACATTCTTTTCTTTACAATAATCTTCAATGTATTTTATGTGAGATGGATAATCTATTTCTTTATTTATAACACAAACGTGAGGAACATTATAACCTTGATCTAAAATAAATTTACTTACCGCAACACTATCTTTCCCACCTGAAAATGCAAGGATTGAATTATTAAAATTCATTACTTGGTTCTTATAGAATCAATTTTGCTTGCGCTAACACCATTAACTATAGTTCTGTTAATCATAGGATGAATTTCATCGGTAGCTCCAAAATCGCTATCAGGATGAAAAGCCACTACATCCATTCCTTCTTTTTCAAATGTTTTAAATGCGTGCGTGCCTGTTGGATATGTTTTTCCATCCTCTCCTTTAGCAAAAGAAACACCATCCCATTCTTTAATAATAAATATCATTCCTTTAAATAATGGCAAATTTCCAAATGGTGTAATGCACTCTCCATTTCCTTTTGTTACCATACCAATTCTATTTGATGGATGAGTATGTTGTGTTTGATCAATATTTGCTGGGAAGTGCAAATGATTAAAACAAGGATCGCCAAATTTTACCGGAGGGATAAGTAATGAGTCAGTACATCCATCAATGTATTTTAGTCTGCCTTCATCTTCAAGGGGACCGCCAAACATAGTCATTGCTGAGTAATTGTTTTTTGGATAAATACCTTTGCTATGCACAACTTCTATTATAATAATTTTTCCTCTACCTTCTATAATTCCTTCACCAGCAAAAGAAAAATACATATTTGTACATATATCGTGATTTAAACTATTTAATGTTAAAAGGGCTTGACCATCATATACAAACCCATAGTAAGAACAATGTCTTTTTGTGACTATACCTTGTCCATTTACTACATTATAATAACGAATAGGATACTCTTTGTGATTTGAATCATCAAACAGAAGCCCTACATTTTTACTTTCAAAGTAAACAAAACTGTCATTTTCAATCATTAGATAAAAATTTATTTATTATTGCAATAAGCGCATCTTCTGTTTTGTCTAAGTTAAATTTTGTTTTGGCTTTATTAATTCCTTCAATTAATCTTAGCTTATTGTCGTGTAACATAATACATTCAAAAGCTGAGTAGTTATCATCTCTTAAAGATGGTTTGTTGTTTTCTATTTTTTGTTGATCATCTACATCAAAGAAATCATTCTCTCCAAATCGAATTGGCAATCCCCAATCATCAAGTATTTGAGCATCCCATTCGTTTGCTAATATTTCCCAATCCCATTCTCCAAAACTTAAATTGTCTTTAATAACAAATTGTTCTTTTTGTTGGTCTGTAAGGTTGTCTGCTTTTATAATCCAAATATCCTTAATGCCTAGCTCTTTGCAAGCCTTATATCGCATATTGCCTCCAAGAATACCATACTCACTATTAACTATAATAGGTCTAAGTTTAAGCATTTCAGGAAACTCTTTAATGCTATTAAGTAATTTTTTAAATTTAAAATCTTTAATTAATCTAGGATTAACCGGATTACTAAATACCTTATTAATGTTAATTTTCTCAATCATAACTATATAACGTAATTATTTAAACAATTTCTTTGTCATTGTATTTCCACTCAAAACTTTTTATTACATTTTTTAAATGCATCATTGTTTCTTCGTGTCTGTTTTCCGGTATTTTGTAAACTAAACGAACTAAAGCATTGTCTAACATATACTCTAATTTGTTGTATTTATCTTCTAGATACTCTAACCTGTTAATTTGATCAATAGGTAAATCTTGTCTGAATGTAAAATAAGATTCTACTTCTGCAAGTTTTTTATTACTTCTTTTATGATACGGATAAGTTTTTAATGCGTGGATAACTGTAGAGTGATCTACGTTTTTGCCATTCTCTTTAAAAAAATCTGCAATCCTAGTCCATCGCATACCTAGTTTCTCTCTAAGTAAATAAAATAACAAGTATCTGTATTCTATAACACTTCTCCTCCTAGTGTTTTCAAATACATTTATTCCTGTTATCTCTTTAATCTTTTCAGCTAGTTCTATTGGTTTTAAGTTTACATTCATTTTGTTCTAAGTTTTAACAAATTATAACATTCTGTGTATCTCTGTCTTGCTTTGCTTTTGTATTCTTTTTTGAATAATTCGTATAGTTTTTTTGTGTATTGATACTTTGTCTCGCATCCAAGATAATACTTCTTTGCAAATGCTTTGCCTTTACCTTTAAAATAATTAACATTATCTGCAACATCTCCGACTATCATTTGCTCATAAAAATTATACATAGCATCTTGTTCTGTTATGTCTAAAACTGTTCTGTGATTAAAATGATAATTGTATATTAATGCAGGAAACTGTTTATAATCTTTATCTATTGAAACAATCATTACGTTATCTCTACCAACATCTTGAGTTATGTTATGCCAATATTTAGCAACCATATCGTCTGTTTCTACTCCGTAGCCTTTAATGCCCTTATAATTTTCAAAAACGTATTTGTGCATATCTCCAAGCAAAGGAGGTATTTCTATTTTTTTTCTATTAGCCTTGTATTTTTTTGTAAGGAGTTTTCTAAAATTTCCTCTACTGCCATTAAAAACTAATACTTTTTTTATGTCATATAGTTCTTCTAAGTCATTAATGATTTGCATAAATTGTTCATCAAACTTAGATATACAATCTTCTATGTAAACGTAAAAAGGATTATCTAAATCACTTTCTCTTTTTTTTAAACAACTAGCAAATATTAATGAGTCTGCATCTATAAGTAAAATCATTTTTTTCTTTCAGTATAATCTACTATCCAAACAAAAACAATTAGAGACATTCCTACTCCAAATAAAACTCCTTCAAAATAATCCATTATAATTCGTTTAATGATTCTTTGATTCTATCTAAGGTTTCCTCTTGATTTTTTTTCTGTTCTTTACATACCTCAGAAATAAGAAAAGGTAAATCATTATAAATAGTATTTACATCAATTACTAAACTCCTGTCATTTCCATAACCAATATAAAGCTCACTATTTGCACAATGCAAAGTGTAAATGTCATAAACGTATGTGTGTTGTAAAGCTTGGTCTAGCTTTTCTTCTAGTTCTGTTATTCTTTCTTTTTGTGTCATAACCACAATATACACAAAAAAGTTAGTAAATCCTAATTGATATTGTTAATATTTATAATTGTTGCTTGATTTTCTGTAAGCAAATAAACTTCTTTTAAAACTTTTTTTTTGGTCCACATAGTTGTATCCGGACAATACATTTCTGTAGATTCAGGTAATTCTATTTTATTTAACCAATACATAAAATTTCCTTTGGGATCATTAACAAAATAAAATTTAATAATGTTATTGTCAAGATTCATTAAAGATTTATACTTGTCTTTTTCAAGCATTTTATCCTCATAATACTTTGTGCGAAATTTCATCTCTATAACACAATCTTTTCCTTTAGGTGTGTAACCCTTAGCATCATAAGGAAGATAACCCTTACCTGTCCATTCTAAATCCCAACCATCTATATTTAGAGTAGCTACAACCGCCTGTTCTAGTTTATTAATTTCTTGCAATCCCATTCTTCCAAATCTCATTAAGGTCTTTTATCCACCTTACTATGGTTTTGGGGTTACAAGTACAGGGTTTATAATAACTATGTTTTTTGTAGAGTGCGTGTAGCTGGCACACCATTTCAAATTCTCGGGTAAGCAATGACTTACGGTTTGATTTTCGAAATAGCTCCCATTTTCTGTAGTCTGTTTCATCGAACTGAATCATTTTCTTGTTATTTTTATTTGATTTAATTTTTTTCTTCTATCATCACATTTGCATTTTGTGCCTCGATTATCGTGATATTTATCTACAAGGTATTTTATTCCTGTGTATTTTGTTATGTAATATATTAAATCTCCTAACCTCATAATAGTTTTTTTAGCTTTTCTTTAACTTTTGTGTAAGTGTTGTACAAAGAATAATATGATATTCCTGTTTTTCTTGACAAATTAGATATTTTTTCTCCGGCATTTATTAAATCAAAAACTTCTTTGTCATACCAATATAACGTATTTAAAACAGTTTTTACTTTTTTATACTTAGAATCATATTCTAAATCATAAGTCAAAACATCTGTATCTTTAATTTCTCTATACTTTATATTTTTTGCTTTTCTTTTTAAATCTAAAAATAAAGTTCTAAGTGTTTTGAAAATGTAATAATAATTAATCTCATCATTTACATAATTTATGTCTAATCCTTTTTCTAATTTTATTTGTATTCTAATATACATTTCTTGAACTAAGTCTTCAGCAGTAACTTTATTGCAACCAAAAGTCATAACAATCTCTACCCAAGTTTGATGTTTTTCAAATAATTTATTAATTGTTTTCTCAATCATTATTGTAAAGGATCATAAAAATCATCCACAATATAAGGATAACCAAGATCATTTACAGAAAAACTAAAATTATCAAAAGAATAATTCCTTGTTCTTTTGCATTTTACCGTTACATATTCTTTGTGAACGGTGTTTGCTTCTAGTTGTATTTGACACTCTGCTTTTTTTTCTAGTATGCTTCCAAGATGCCCTGTGGCTTTGTCAGTTCCAAAATTAGAATGAATAACTAATGATATGTGACATTTGTAATTAGCAGACCATTCCATTATAATTTGAACAATCTCATTACATTCTTTTAAATCATTTACATCTGAAACTAAATCAGCTATACCATCAATTATTAAGTATCCTACATTATCAAAACGATATTTCAAACAATAATCTATAAATTTTATTCTGTCTTTATGCCCAATAGTTCTTAATGAAAAAGGATGATAATCATTATTATCTTTTAATCCGGACATATCAATAGTTCTTTTAAACACTCTTTGACAATGCCATTTGCCTTGCTCTGTATCTATATGAATAACTTGCCTGCCTTTTCTGTGTCCTTTTATATCTCCAACAAAATGATTTGTATCTCCTAAATAAGCAGATGCTAATAAAGATATAAAAAATGTTTTTTTTGTTTTTGGAGGTGCTTGAATAAAACTAAAATTACCAATCGTTCCTATTGGAATTGGAAGTAGCTCATCACCCTTAGATGATTTAATGAGTTTCTCTCCAATAGATATTGCTACCGGAGGATATTCTATTTTTTCATTTGTGTCTATATAGCAATCTTGTTCTATTGATTGCATTAACACATATTCCGTTTCTTGCTTGTCGGTTAGTCTTAATTGCATTGTCTTTGTTTGGTAGTAAATATAAAAAAAAGAGGGCTATTAAGCCCCCTTTGTTAAAATGGTAGGTTTTCTTCTACCGCTTCCGGAACTTTGTCCTCTTCCTCTCTTTCTGCGAGGACAACATTTCCATCTGTCCAAAAGACCTTACCATTGCCTAGATAACTTTTAGCCTTTTTTGCATCCCTTTCTTCTTTTGTTTGCGCATCCATAATAGCGACATTGTTTCCATATCTAGTGTCATCATTTATAGCTATCGTCATATTATAATATACTGCGCCATCTTTGCCTTTGACAAATTTTTCTTTAGGAAGCCTATCTACCCTAATGCTTGCGTTTATTAATGTACTCATTTGATTTGATTTAAAAGTGAGGTTTTAACCTCGTTAGTTAACGTATAATATTCTTCAATGTCTTCGATTGATTTCCCATTCTTCATAGCTTTTAAAGCATTTTTAAACTCAGGAGTATTTTCTAATAGTTTTTTTGGTCTGACATAAGTGTTAGTAGCATCATCATCTTTGGTGTTATCTATTAAGAAAAGATTACCTAAGCTATATTTTTTAGCATAACTAGAAGCAGTTCCAAATCTTTGAGGCATTGACATTCCTTTTTGTTGTATGTCGACACCAACTAAAGCTGAAGCACTTATTTCTTCTATACCATCAAAAATAATAGCAGTTGATTCTATAATGTTAGTATCAACTAATTTTTCTTGTATTCTTACAGTGACTTTGTGTTTTAAAATATGTGGTTTTAAAGCCATTAGTATATCTTCAGCCGAACGATATTTATAGTCTCCAAATTTATTGTGTTTGCCCTTACTAGCTTTTAATTCTGTTTGAATTATTGCTAGCTTGTGATTTAGTTTCTGTTCCATATTATTTGTTGTTGTTTATAAGTCCTTCTAAGTGAGGGTTGTTATTTAAAAAGTCCTCACAAGATTTTAATTTTTGTTCTAATTTAAAAATTTTAAATTCTAAATTAACCTTATCCTCTTGTAAGTTTTTGTTTTCCTTGCGTAATGCAATTACTGAATAGTGATTAAAGAGATTATTCTCTTCAACTGCGGTCATAAATTCCTGCGCTTTTGTCATTTGTTTGTTGTTTAAAATTAATAAAAAAATATTAGTCCCAACCTATGTGCATTCTTATTTCCCAATCTTCCATTTCTGAAATTTCTTGTGATGTAAAAGTGCTATTGCAACTAAGTATGGTTTCTATGTATTCTCTGTAATTATTCATAATTTCCCATCTTTAAAATCTTCTAGTATTTGCAAGACTTGATTTTTGTTAAATCCTTGCAGACCAAAATATTCTTTGACTTGCTTAAAAGTCCAATGTCTGTTTGGTTTCATTCCTAACTTGCACCATAAAGACATATCTCTAATTGATACAATAAGATTATAATATCCCATATTAGATTGTTTGTTGTGTATCCACATTGGTTTTTCCCAATCAAGTTCAAATTGAGTTGGGGTTTTGACATCCTGTTCCATTTTAGTAATTGTTTTGGTTATACCTACAATATAAACAAAAAAGTTGGTAATTGCAAGTTTAAAGCAAAAAAAAGAGGCAAAATAAATTTACCCCTTCTTTAAACAAAGACAAAAACAGAATGCACTAATATAACATTAATTTAGTTCTTTTACAAGTTCTTCGTATTTTTTTATCATATCTTCTAATTCCGGTAATGATATTTTTAAAATTTCTTTAGCTTTTACTTCTAATCTTTTTGATGTTTTTTCTCCGTATTCTTGATCTAAATGTACTGAAAACTTAAATTGTTCCCCATATCTAAAAACATTACATCCTGCACATTGTACTTGGCAATTTGTTTCATCCCATCTTGTAGAATAAAATCTTCTTGATTGAAAATGACCACATTGTAATTTTTTCCAATCATCTTTTTTCCCACAAGTAAAACATTCCGCAACACCATTAATAGCATTTCTTTGCCTTATGTATTTACTAAATATAGAATCAAGTTTTTTTACAACTTTGCTTCTGCTTAGTTTTTTTCTTTTCACTTATCTTGTAATTGAAGTAAGGATTTTCCTAAAATTGGATCTATTTTAGATATTGCTTTATATATGTTTTTGCTTCTGCTTTTTACTTCTAGTTTTTCGGTTTTTGGACTATCTTTTCCTAGATTACAATATTGTATTGCATCCATTTCAAGCAATTTATCTACTCTATATTTTTTACTTTTACAAGTACAGTTTAGAAACTTATCTATTTGTTTTTTATTATATATCATAATACTAATTTATTACTTTTAAAAGAAAGAAAAGAAAAAAGGTAAAAAGAAAAGAAAGAAAAAGTCCCCCCCAAGAAAAATAAATTTTCAAAATTACCTGAACCAAGCAATGGTTTTTTGCAAGTTTAGTAGGTTATACAGGACTACGTCTGTTTAAACAAACATAGTTTATTTTTTTTGTATTACAATGTTTTCTGCAATCTTTTCTGCCGACCTACCTACAACATATCCACCAATTCCTAGCTCTAACAAAGTCCAAAACTCGTGTTCTAGTTCTGCGTTTGGCAAACCAAAAGCTGGCGCAAGGAACTTAGTATACATTACAATAAATCCAAATGCCAACATCAATATAGGTCTCCAACTTCTTTGCAAAAAGTTACCTTTTGATTCTGCTAGTATTATGCTTGTCTGCATTTTCTGTAGCTCTAGTTCTTTTTCTTTAAGAACTGTGATAACTTTGTTCTTTGCATTAATACGCTCTTCTTCGTTTGTAAATAAATCATCTAGGACATTACCTACATCTTTGATTACATTTCCGGATAAAAATTCTAGTATCTTTTTCATCTTGCATTAAATAATCTGTCCTCCATCTTGTCAATGGATTTCTTAATTTCTGATATATCTTCTTTTGTTTCTAAAATTGCTTTGTCCATCATTTCTGTTTGTAGTTCATACTCTGTTCTTGATACTGGAGGTTTAGGTTCTTCCATAGCTATTTGTATGTCAGCTTGCAAAGTCATATACATTGAAACCATCGTAGCAATAGTCATACCTACTGCTATTAAAGTTTTAATGGAAAGACCTACTACAGTCCCCTCACTAAATTCATCAAACCTATCTATTGCTGACCTGTTTTTGCTCATTTATTGTCTATTGTTTTTAATTTATTAATTGCCCAATTTATTCCTGAAGTACCTCCCCATCCTAACCAAGCCACACGACCTTTGTCTTTCCAAGGAGTAGATTTGTTTTCTGCACTTACTTCAGAATTTTTTTTATGCCTCATAAACGATGCCATTCTAGCGATTGTGTCACGAGAAATATTTTCGCCTTTTGCGAGCTGATTAGCTCTTGTCCAACCAACCCTTGTCATTCCCTTAACTTCATTACCATACTTATCTCGCCATTTTAAGACCTTCTTAGCGTTGTTCTTTGCGCTTTCAGGGTAATCGCTATATGAGTCATTTAAGCTCATCTTACCATTCTTAAATGAGCTATAACATATAGCAATAGCCTGTTCCTTTCCATACTCTTTGCTAAGTATAGGCACACATCTCAACATAAATTGAGATTGTTTTTCTCCTGATTTAGGTTTAGGTATTGGCATTTTTGTTTTTTATGAACCGCAGGCTTCGCAGTCGGGATTATCTATTGAGCAACTTTCTGTTTTAATTTGTTCTATTTCGTTTAACCATTCTTGGAAGTTAGAGGTTACTTTTTCGCTCATTTTATTTTATAATATGTATTATGATTAGAATTAAATTTTACTTTTAGAACTTCATTTCGATTATCCTCTTCGCTAATATAACTGACGTGAATCCACTTGGGATTGTAGTCATTTCCAAATTCCCAAATTAATTGGTCAAATGTCAAATTTTCCATAATAAAGTCAAATAGTTCTTTATTACTTTTTTTCCCTAGACTGTTTAAATCTATTGCTGCACCAATTTTATGACTGCTGGTACGACTTCCATTTATTGCTACATTAAGGTCAGGAGACCTATAAAAGCTATTAACTCCTATAGGATGTCCTGCAAATTCTCTTAATGGCTCAAAAACCGTTTCAGCGACAAGCTCCATATTTTTAAGATGCTCATCTGTTGGTGTGTTATCTATTTTAAGTTTCTTGGCAGTTGCTGACCTTGTAGCCTCTGTGTAAGAAATGTGCTTACTTATCTTCTTCTTTTTCATCTTCTTCAGGTATTACTTCATAACTGCCATCATTTAAGTTGACATTGATTTGACCATACTTTTCTTCTAACTCCTCTTTGATTTTTGTTTGCTCAGCCATTAGCTCACCATACATATGTTGTAGAGAATGAATCTGAGTAGACAATAATCCGATGTCGTGAAGGATTGCACCTTTCTTTTTCTCTTGCTCTTGAAGATTTTCTAATTCGCTTTTTTCAATATTCATAATTATATAATTTAATGTGAATTACAAATATATACTATTTGTTTTTCAAAAGTTCAATCTCTGCTCTAAGCTCTTGAATTGCACCTACTAATAAAGGAACAAGTTTAGACTGGTCAATACCTTGATAGTCCTCTACGCTTCTTGTTGCCATTACTGCTTCAGATACTAATACCTTTTCAGTCCAAGATTCTTTGGCTTCTGTTATTACATTACCTTCTTCATCTTTTTCTTCTTCAATAGCAGGATGTAC
>Ga0181412_1000423_pt1 | contig 18242 bp, 20 predicted proteins | sample 35SPOviralmetaG_FD_130113 | JGI IMG/M metagenome (GOLD analysis project Ga0181412, IMG submission 130113) | Marine viral communities from the oligotrophic San Pedro Time Series (SPOT) site, San Pedro Channel, CA, USA - 35 SPOT_SRF_2012-08-15 | ecosystem: Environmental > Aquatic > Marine > Strait... | reverse complement strand
TGTTTAATTAGTTCGCTGTGACCATTTTCTTCTAACCATTTAAGAGCACCTGCTCTTTTATCTTCTGGTATAGAACAAAATAAATCGTCTTTAACTGAAATTTGACTTCCGTCTCCTAAATCAAATCTAGTCATATTATTACATGACGCCATAGCATCAGGTAATTCTTTTTCTTCTATCTCACGAATTTCAGCTTTCAAAACTTTAAGTCTTTCTTCTTCTTTCGCAAGGTTCTTTTTCTTATCCACAAGTTTATTTCCTATTGCAGTAACTACTTCTAGTCCACCTTCTGGTAACTTTTCTTTTTTCTTGTGTTTTTCTACTGAATCAAATATCCAGTTTTCTTTACTCATTGCTTTCTCCTTTCTGATATAGATCAATCTTTACATTGTAATAGCATTGATTTTCTCTATCCCATTTAAGCATATTTACTTTTCCATTATTTATATCTGCTGCAGCCATAGACGCAATTCCAATTGCAACTGGATCTCCCATTGCAAGTAAAAAATCGTCATCACTAAAATCTTTTAATTTATTTTTTAGCAATCTAACTACAGGAGCAGGTGAAAGAGTAATCTGTCTTCCGGGTGGTAACATAGGAATTAATTCTCCAAAGCGACCAGCACCTATGACATTTACATTAGGATTTTCTTGCACAATGTAAACTTTAGCCATAATGTTCTCCTTTCTCATTTTTATTATTTACTTATAGTATAGAAGTTATATAAAGTAAAATTATAATTAGAAAACAGAAAGATTAAATGCAAGTTAAATTTATTAATGAAGTTGATTTTTTAAAGTATAAGTTTAAAACTAAACCTTATAAACATCAATATGATGCTTTTTTAAAATCTAAAGATAAAAAATCTTATGCCTTGTTTATGGAACAAGGAACTGGAAAGTCTAAAGTAGTAATAGATAATATAGCTTATCTTTATAGAGAAGGTAAAATTAATTGTGCTGTTATTGCTGCACCTAAAGGTGTCTATCGTAATTGGATAGCATCAGAGTTTAATACTCACATGCCAGATGATGTAAAAAGTTTTACAGATATATGTATATGGAATCCTAGTGAAACTAAATCTAATATAGAAACACTTACTAACTTTTTAAATCCTTCTCATAAACTAAAATTTTTTATAATAAACATAGAAGCTCTATCTACCGACAAAGGTAAAAATTATTTAAATAGATTATTAAACATTACTAATTGTTTTTGGACTATCGATGAAAGTAGTAATATTAAAAATAGAACTGCAAGAAGAACTAAATCTTGTTTAAAGTTAGGTAAACTTGCAAAGTACAAACGAATACTAACAGGAACTCCTGTGACCCAAGGTCCTTTAGACTTGTGGGCTCAAATGCATTTTCTAGATGAATTTATTTTACAAGCTAGTTTTTATGCTTACAGAAATACTTTTTGTGTAATGCGTAGAAGAAGAACATCTACACATAGTTTTGATGAGATTGTCGAGTATCAAAGATTAGATGAACTACAAGAAATACTAGAAGAACATAGCTTTAGAGTAACTAAAGATGAATGTTTAGATTTACCACCTAAAATAAGACTAAAAAGAGAAATAGAGCTTACTCGTGAGCAGAAGGTGATGTATCACACATTAAGAAAACGAGCTATATTAGAACTAGAACAGTCTAAATTAGTGACTGCGCCTCTCGTTATCACACGAATATTAAGGTTACAGCAGATACTATGTGGATTTATTAAATATGACGATGGAACTGAAGAAATTATAAAAGGAACTAATTCTAGGCTTCAAGAACTATTAGAGGTATTGGAAGAGACAACTGGCGGAGTAATTATATGGGCGACATATCGTAATTCAATTAAATTGATCCGTGATACTTTAGCTAAAAAATATGGAGCTAGTAAAGTTGCTACATTTTTTGGTGATACACCAGCAGAAGAAAGACAGAACATAGTTGAACGATTTCAAGCTGGTGAAATTAAATATTTTATAGGTCAACCTAGAACTGGTGGTTATGGTTTAACTTTAACTGCTGCAAAAACCGTAATTTATTTTAATAATACTTATGATATGGAAGTTAGACTACAGTCAGAAGATAGAGCACATAGAATAGGTCAAACTGATAGTGTAACTTATATTGACTTCGTATGTCCTAATACTATTGATGAAAAGATATTACAAGCTTTAAGCACTAAAAAGAAATTAGCAGATCAAATTACAGGTGATAATTGGAAAGAGTTATTTCTTTAATCTTTTTTTCTTACATTGACAACGTGGTCCTGATAACGCTGTTGCAACAGCTTCGCACATACGATCAAGTCCTGCAAAAAATTTATATATAAACCTATCTATCATTTTGGTTTTTTCATTATATCAGCACCTTTTAAACCATAGATAGCAGAAACTACACCAATAAATAAAGCTTGATACCAGAAAGGCATATTGTTAAACTGTTCGAAAAACTTTTCTACCTTCATCATTATTTCTGGATCATCAGAAAAGATAGACCATATTAATAACATGACAGGAGCTGACACCAAAATCAACACAAACTCATCTTTCCATCCCTGTTGATTGTTAGTTATCACTGTTTTTTTATATTCTAATTCACCAGAAGCCATACGTTCTGCATGTTTCATTTCAGCAACTGATTCAAGTTCTCTTGTTTTTCTTCTATTCGTTGCTATACTCATTCCAGTTTTGATAATTCCTGGTACAAGTTTTGATGCTATACTCAGCCACATATTATTTACCTATGATTATTGATAAAACAAATAATACTATTAAAACAATCCATTGTTTTTTATTAAATGCTTCTAAAACTATATTTACTTTATATGTTAATTTATTTTTAATTTTATTGAACATTAATATCCTCCTTGTGCAACCACTCTTTTAAATTAAATCCCGGGCAATTAGGTTTATTATCTTGTATATCGCTATGACCTACTATCTCTACAATATTAGGATTAGTCATTTTAAGTCTTTTAATTAAATCTTTTAAAGATAAAAATTGTTCTAATGTAAAATTATTTTCAGCTCCGCCATCGTCAGCCATACCGCCGATCAAACAAACACCTATACTTTTAGAATTAGCCGCAGGTGCGTGAGCACCTTGAAAACCTTCTGGTCGTCCTACTTCTACTAGACCACCTCTTTTAATAATATAATGGTAACCTATATCATCCCAACCATTATCGTCTACATGCCATTTTTTTATTTCAGTAGCTCCTATATCCATTGATGCTTTTGTTGCAGCACAATGAACTACGATCATTTCTGTTTTTTTTCTTAACTCCATTCAGCACTCCTTTTCGGGACTATTCTACATTTTTTATTAGTTAAGTCTACCGATAATATTTGTATTCGTTTGTCTTTAATTCTAGCTGTTCTAGATATAATACTTCCATCTTTTCTTTTACCTACCATCTTAACATCAAAAAAATGATGATCTAAAGTAGTCGGATGTACAGCCACTAAATCAATTGGAGAATGAGTTTGACTTCCTTTAAATACATAAAAGCCTTTTTCTTGTAGCCAGACTATTGCAAGGTTTTCACAAAGACAACCTTTATTTTTTTGAATCATGTTAATAATTCTATTAAAGTCATTCCTAATCCACTAATTATTAATGCAGCTGCTCCTATAAGTATTTTTTCTAGTCTATTGATTTGTGTTGCTAAAGCGTTTATTTTATCGTGAGTTTGTCTTTGCATAATTCTACAAAGCTTTTCGTGATTATCTAATCTGATTGCTGTTGTAGTTTTTTTCATTATTGAAAACTCTCAATTTCTTTTACTTTAATTTTTTCTCGTTTAGATAAACCATCACCTTCTTTCATAGCTTCTTGAAGTTTATCATAAGAAAAACTTATGCCAGTCCCTGTAACTTGAAATGGTAATTTAGCTAGATATTCAACTACTGGAAAAGTTGGAAGTCCTGTATCTTCATTGAAAGCACCTTTTAAACTTTGATCTACACCAGCACCTGATACAGCTACTTCTGATCCTACACCAAACCTTTGCCAAGCTCCACTTTCATACTGATTAAAGTACTTTAAAAATTTTTTATCATTTAAAGTAGGTGCCCATTTAAAAGCATATGAATTAGCAAACTTTTTTAAAAATAAATCATAGTCTGCTATTTCTGCTCCAAGTTTCCCATCTAATTTATTTAAAAAAAATAAAGCACCTTTAAAAATTACATTTTCATGAGATAAAGGACCGTAAATCATTCTAGTTGCAACTTGTCTTATTTGTTCTGCTTCTATATTAGTTAATGCTTTTCCTCCATTTAACATAATATTATCAATATTTTGCATAAAACTCATTGCAGCCATTACAGTTTTAAAACTTTTAAGACTTTGAGTTCCCATCATATTTTCAAATATTTGTTCATTTTTAGTATTGTTCATCCAATTAAATATTTTTGTTGCATCAAAACTATTTTTTCCAGTAAGAGGTGAAATTGATCTGTTATTAGAAAATAAATTATTTAACAATTGAGCTTTAAGTTGTTCTTGATTTTTAGTTCCTATTTTATTAAAGAATTGTTTAAATGCTTTAGGTGTAATATTAGGATTATTAACTATTTGTTCAGAGATAGTATAAGCATTTAAATCATCTACAGATAAATTTGCTTTAGGAAATATTTTAGGAAAAAACTTATTAGCTTCTGTCATTAATTTAGCTTCGTTAATAGCCATTTCTTCTACCGCTTCTTTTGCAGATGTTAATTTTTTTAATGATTTAAGAGTGTCTTTATCTAAAAATTTTTCAAGTGATTTTCCATGTTTAGACATCCATTGATTAACAGGCATTCCACCATCTACATCGCTTATAAATCTATTTAATACTAAAGTTTTGATTTCATCTATTTTAGTTTTAGATAACTGACCTGAATTTTTTTTAATTAAAGTACCTAAATAATCTGCTGCCGCTAATTGTTCTTTACTATTTCCAAATATTTTTAAAAAAAAATCTTCTCCTACTTGTGCTTTTGCTTTAGATACAACTCCAGTTGTAGTTCCGCCTAATTTATTTATTAGTGAACTTAATACCCCATCTTGAATTAAAGATTTTTGTTTAAAAAATAATGCATTATCTTCCATCAATTTTCCATAAGCAGGAACTTGATCAGCAGCTTGAGTTTTTAATTGTCTTAATTTAAACATTACCATATTGATAGTTTTATCTATGGCTGGATTTGCACCTTTCATACCTTCTAAATTATTCATTAAAGCTTGAACTTTGCTATATTCCATGCTTTTAGTATTTTTAAATTGTGCCTCTAATAATTTTAAATCATTAATAGAACTTTCAACAGTATCTATTAAACCTTTTGAAGTTTGAGTTTGATCTTTATTTTGTTTTAATAACTTTAATTGTTTATTTAAATCTTTTATTTGTGTATTTAAAAATCTAGGAATAGTATCAGATTTAACTGTACCTCTAGCAGGAAACTTAACAAATACATTTTTCATTAACTCTGATTCTTGTCCCATTATTTTATAAGCTGTAGCCATATTAGTAGTTTTTAATTCTCCTACCATATCAACAATTATAGAATTAAAATTTTCTTGTTCTAATTCAACTTTATTAAGTTTATTTTTTGTTAATTTTGTCCAAGCTTCATTTGCTTGTTTAATATTTTTTATAAGAGCAAGTTCATCAGCTTGAGAATAATATTTACTAATATTAATTATGTCTTTCATAATTTCTGTATTAGTAGTAGTTGTATTAATTTTAGTAATATCTATTCCAAATTTTTCTTTAAAAAATTTATTTTGAAATTCTAAATATTGTTTTTCATCTAAAACTAAAGCATCTTTACCTTCTTGACTTACAAATTTAGGATCAGCATCAAGAGTTTTTTTAGATTGAGAAGCTATTGAACCTGTAGCAGATGTAGGATTCATCATTTCTATTGTTTCTTTAACAAAAATTGCGGCTTCTTTTTCTGATAAATTTGCTCTTTCTTTTAGAGCTTCTTTAAACATATTTACTTCTGCAACTTTTTCTTCATTACTCAAACCTGATTTAAAATTTTTAACAAAATCATTTCTTATTTTTGATGGTAGTGTTCCTACTTCACCAGTTAATTCTGAAACAAAAGGTGCTTTAACAAGACCATTTTTAATCATTTTAGCAGCAGTATTAAAAACAGGAATAAGAGCCCTTGTTGCAACTCCAGTAATCATTGCACGTTTTAAAGCTAATTTAACAATATCTTCATCTGTTAAATCTAAATTTACACCTAGTTTTTGACCAGTATATAATTTTATCATTTCAGCAATACCACCACTTGCTGCAGAAGATAAAGCAACAGCGTTAGGTCCACCTTTAGTTGCAGCAATTGCAGCAACAATTTCAGCTGACATTACTCCTATTTCTCCAGTAAAACCTTGTACATCTTTAATTTCTAATCCTGGTTTATTAAATAACCTATATTTATTATCACCACCTAAACTTTCTGGAACTTTATAAATTAATCTTCTTTTACCATCATCAAATTCATAATTTTGTACATGAATTTTATCACCACTATAATTCATGCTTCTATATTCTTTTTGTAAATCTTTAGGAAGATTAGCAACTATTGCATCATGAGCTTGAGTTGCAATAGTCTTATCATCATAATGAGCAAAACTCATTATAGTTCTTGTTTTACCATCTACACCATCTAAATCAGGATTTATTCCAGCTAATTTATAAACTAATTTAGAACTTACTTTATTATCTCCATCTTCTAATTTAGCAAAAGTTTCTTTTGTATTTTTAATATTTAATTTTTCAGCAAGATCAGCTCTACCTTCATCAACTAAAGCTATTCTTAATTCTTTTAATCCATCATTAACTAAATTAAAATCTCTACCATCATTAGCAAACGATTTTAAATCTTTTTCTTTTCTTGTTTCAATTTCGCTTATTACTTTAGCAATTGTTTCATCATTATAATTATTTTTTACAACTTCTTTAGCTTGATCTATCGTAACGTAAGGACCTATATCATTTTCAAAAGTAGAATATAATTCAATTACTTTTTGCATTTCAGGTGTTAATTCAACTTTTGTTGCTTTAGGTAACATTGCATCATCTGGAATTTCTATAATATCGTTTTGATCAACGGTATTATCACCAGCTATCGTTTTAGATGTTGCTAAAGATTCATTAGCAGAGTTATCAATTTCTTCAGTTAAAATATCATCAGCTGCTTTAACTGCTAAATTTTCTTCTACATTTAATTCTGGATTTTCATTTTCTGCTGGAATAACTTTTTCTTCAAGAGTAACGTCAGGTTTTTTTTTAGGCATTAACTCGCCATCGTTACTTTCACCTATGTTATTATTTATATCAATAACAGGGATTTGTTTTTCTTCGTCTTTTGAAGTAACTAAAGATTCACTACTCATTTAGTTTTCCTTACTATTATCTGATAAATCTTTTATATTAGGATATTTTTCTTTCCAACTTTCACCATCAAGAGCTTCTCCGTTACCAGTAACTGTAGTATTAGCACCAGTTCCCTTATTATCACTATTATAAGTAAATCTACCGTAACTAGCTTTACCTCCCATATCTAAAGAAGCTTTAGCAGAGGCTAAAGCAAATGGAGAAAAATCTACTATTTCATTTCCATATTTTTCATAATCTTGAACAAATCCTAATGCTTTTGCTTCTTCATAAATTTGTTCTTTGTCATATTGTGATTCTTCTAATATTTTATTTCTTGTGTTTAAAGCACCAACAGAATTTAATTCAGTATTAAAATCTCTTTTAGATCCTCTTTTAGATCCTCTACTTTCAATAAAATCATTTTTAAAAGCAATTGTTTCTGCATTAATTGTATTTATAGCATCTTGATATACTAAATTTGTTAAATAAGTTTGAGCAGGATCTGATATACTTACTTTTGTAGTTTTTACTACTTCTAAATCTTTATCGGATACTGGAACTAATTTAGTATTAGTTAAAGCAGTTAATACATTTACATTAGTTAATTTATTTGAACTATTAAGAAAATCTGCATCTGTTTCTATCTGTTTAAAAAATTCATTATCTTGTCTTAAACCTACTGGTAATAATTCATTTACTGATTGTAATATTAAAGGAATCTTACTTTTAATTTTACCAACAGGAAGAACTTTATTATTAGTATCAGCTGCAAATTCTTTAACTAATTTTTTTTGTTGATTATATGTAGGTGCTGCACTTACAGCTGATTGTATATCTTCAAACATTTTATCTAAATTATCATATGATCTTATTTCTAATTTAGAAGGTTCATCCATTTCAAAACTTAATTTTAACAAATCTAATTGATTTTTTAGATTACCTTTATTTTTAGTTGCTTCAGCTTTAGCTTTTGCTAATTCTTCTGATTTAACTCTTTTAACTCCAGATCCAAAACCTGATACAACCATACCAAAAGGAGATTGAGCTTTACCAGAACTAATAGGAGTGATCCTCGATGCTCTATCAACCATATCTGTTCCAGCGTAAAATAAAGCACGTTTCCCTGGGTCATCTAATATTGTTTCAATATTAGTTTCAAGTTTAGTAGATATACTTTCAAAAGCTTTTCCTATTGAATTTATTAAACTTTTCTTTTCTTTTTTTTCATCACCATCACCATCACCGTCATTTTTTATACTTTTTAATTTTGCAATTTCTTTTTCTAAAGCAGGTACTTTCTCTGCTAATCTTTTATTTGCTTTATCAGTAACTTGATAACTATCTATTGAAGTTGTTTTAAAAGCATCACCTACTTTTACTTCATCACCTAAATAAGCAGAATTTTCTGCATCAGTCATTTTTTCAAATTCTGCTGCTAAAGCTTGATCATCTTGTACAACGTCAATAGAAATTTTATTATCTTCTTTTTCAGTTTTTTTCGGATAACTACTGTCCATTAAACCTCCTTAAATTCTACATCAAGTTTAGAGTAATCTACCATTAAGTAACCAAACTGATTTGCAATAGAAGCTTGTGGTACTTGATGTGCCATAACACCTTGATATGTTTTATCATCACCTTTATATTTAAAGTTATAAATTTTTACTCCTTTAGGGGATTTACCAACTAATTTAATATCTTTTTTTAATCTTATATCTGACATAAATGGAGCAAGTGCTGTTGCAGCACCAGCTATTTGACCAAAAGGACTTTGACCAGTAACTGGAACTCCAGTATATCCTGATCTTTCTTCTCCATAACTTCTTATAGGAGCACCTGATAAAGCACCAATCATTTGTTTAATTTGTCCAGCACCATATTCTCTTTCTTCTATAAAGTCACGATATTGTTCTGCAAGTCCTGCTTGTTGTATACCACGAGCTTGTGAACCAAATCCAGCAAGTCCTGCTGAAGCTTGTCCTAAAGCACCTAGTTGTGTTTGAGCAGCACTTAATTGAGAACCTAAACCTGACATTTGTGTTGCTCTATCTTGAGCAAATCTATTAGCACCTGATTCAAAACCGGCTTGTCTTAATCTAGCTGATGTATCTCCAGCACTTTCTATAAATCTTTCTGCTCCTAAAACATTTTCAATAGCTTGTCTAGATCCACCAAAAGCTCCTGCACCTACTGCTGAAGCATTCATTGATTGTTGAGATTGACCATAAGCTTCTTTTAAATCTTTTAAAGCTCCTGAAACAACTCTATCTTCATAAGGATTAGCATAAGCTTGTGCAGTTGCAGTATCATAAGTTGTAGCACCTACATTAGCTATTTGTTGACCAATACCTGCAAGTTGACCTGCTTGAGGTACAATTTGATTTCTAAAAATATTTTCTGCTTGTATTTCTGATGGATCTAATTGAGCTATACGTTGACCTTGATAACCCCGATAAGGTTTATTAAATTCTTGTTCACCTCGTCTTAAAGTTCTTTCTTGAATTTCTTTAAAATAAGGCGGAATGTCATAGCTAGTTGTTGACTGCGATGGTGCCTGAACTGTTGTAACACTTGGTTTGAAAATACTACCCATTGACTATATAAGTTCCTCCGATAACTTTAAATCCTAATTTATTAAAAGCTTTGTCTTTTCTTTCAACGTCTTTACCTTGAAAGATTTCGCATATCGCAGTTACTTTGTTTGCTAGTGCGTATTCTTTAAAAACTATCATTATAGAACGAAAGATCCTAAAGTTTCTATGTTTAGGATTAACATGTAACCATAAAATTCTCATGAACTTTTTGTCACTATACCATGTTTCATCGACTGTTGCAGCCAATGTTCCTACAATAATATTTTCATGTTCTACTACTATAACAAAACTATTCTTAATGTAAAATACTATATTTTCAAGAGCTTTAGTATTATTAGTGTTTCCAAAGTTAAATGGAGCCTCTGTAAGCCATGTTTTAAGTAATTCTCTTATTCTAACAGCATCTGATATACGAGCTGGTCTTATTATATATTTATCTTTTTCCATCTTGTTTTATGTTTACTCTTAATGTTCCAAATCTCCAATTATCATCTAGAGCACTATTTTCTATTTTTACATTAGTTTGTCTTCCTCGAATACGAGTATTTAAAAAACTTGTAGTATTACTTACAGTTAAAGTTTCGCCTATTGTAGCAGTATCATTAGGATAATCTTTTACTCTTAAAGTAATAGTTGCATTACCAGTTTGATTTTTAAAATCTGGTATAATTTTATTAATAAAACTAAAAGTTTCACCATCTGCTATATCTCCATCACCAGATTGTATAAATGAAGCTAAAGGTTGTCCATCAGCATTTACTCCTGATTCTTGAGCATAGATAATACTTCTTCCATTAGTTACACCATTAATTGTACTTATACTTGTTGAGTTTGAATTAGGAAAATATTCAGAAGCTAACGGATTTAATTCAACTCCATTATCTTGATAAGTACTTCTATTCATAGTTCCAAAATACCAAGAGTTTTCTAAATAATTATAAATTACATAACGATCAATTTGATCCACGGAGCTAGAACAATAATACCATATTACTTCAGAGAAGTTAGAATTTTGACCAGCATAGACTTGTGAGTATTGAGCTTTATTAATATCGTCAAAGACATGATTAAGTATAGGACAAGGTATTTCTTGAACTGATCCTGCATATCTAAAAAATTGTCCATCAGACATCCAGTAAGCTACATCATCTATTACTATTGCAGAGTTAAGACCAACAGCTCCACAGTCATTACCTAATTGTCTAAAACCAAATATAAAAGGTGGACCAATAAAAGACATTGAATTCATTGTTGTATCTGTCCATACTAGCATAGTTCCTTTAGCAGGTTTTGCACAACGTATTTCACTTCCTCCAGCAATTCTTTGTGATCCTGCAGAATTGACTACGTTAGGTAACCATTGATTATAATTTTCTTGATCAGACCAACGTATAAACATTTTATCTTGACTTGCTGTATTTCCAATTTCAGTTTCTGTACCTAAACATACTACGTGTCTAGTTTCTGTAGATATCATTGAAAGAGTAGAATTAGAAGGTGCATTAGCAACTGCTGTACATCTATTATTAGTCATTCCACCAGATAAATTCCATTCGTAAGTTGCTCCATCTTTTTGAGTAATAATTAAATCTTCTCCCCAATTATTTATAGACCATAACCGAGCATCAAGAACTACATTAGATGATGATCTAGCAGTTCCCCATGTTCCAGTATTCCAAGTACCTGATCCCCAACCAAAACCAAAAGTTTGAATAGGTGGACCTATACCTATTTGATAAGTTGCAGTACAATTAGCTGTAGGTGCAACATTAGCATTTGCTGTAGCACTACTTTGAACAACATAAGCATCTGTGTTTGATATAGTTAATATTTCATATTCAGCATCAAGAGTTGCAGCTGGAATTCCACCTACTGTAGCTGTAACATTACTTAAAGTTACAAAATCTCCTTGAGAAGCTCCATGACCAGTATCCATAATAGTAATTGAATTACTACCAGCTGTAGTACTTATTGCATTAGTTAATGAATCAGTTGATCTAATAGGAGTAATATCTTGACTTGTACCTGAAGCATAAGCATAAATTTTTCTATCTGTTCCAAGAGCTTCGTAACGACCACCATCTAAACCAAACCATTGTTCTAAAGCTCGTCCTACACCAACATAATAACCAGTACTAAATTTAGTCCATCCACCTATTTTTTGTGGTAGACCTTTTCTAAATCTTACTTTATCGCAATTAATCCATTTACTTTCAGCACCTGTAGGTGTGTTTTCAGTATCTATTCCAGGTTGAAAATTTAATTGAGTTAATGGCATAAATTTATACTATTTTTTTGTTATTATATATTAAATAAAAGAAAGAAGTAAGCCTATTTTACAGCTTTTTCCAAGTATCTGGATTAGGTATTAAAATCTCACTTATAGTATTTACTTTAGAAGTCATTATAATATCACCACTTATTGATATACGAGGGGAGGATTCTTCTGTTTTTTCAGTTCCATGTTTTAAAGAACTAGGAAAAATAATTAATTGACCAGGTTCATTATTTATTAATAAATTTTGATGATTTTGATCATTCCACTCTGTAGCATCTGGCATATAAAATCTTTGATTTGGTTCATAAAATGTTATTGATGAATGATTTTTATTTTTTAAAATGTAATAAACAAAACTAAAATGACTAGCTCCATGATCATGTGCTGATATGTGTTCTCCTTTTTCAGTGTAAGCTACCCAAGATTTTGTTATATAATAATTAACATTTTTATACTTTAAATTATTTAAAAATATATTTAAATTAATTTGTAAAGAATTAAAAAATTTATTAAATTTTTTATTAAGCTGTAACTGATCTCCATAAAGAACTTCGAATGAATCTAATAAAGGACCAGCTTTATCAGATGTAAAAGAATAACCTGTTTTATGTGACTCATAATATTTATTTCTAAATTTAGGAGGACATATTTCTTTTTCAATTATAGGTATTAATTCATTATTAATTTCTTCAAAATTATTTAATTTAGAAATTCCTATTAAAGAGCCTAGTATTCTAGCTGTCTCCATCTAATTTTCCCATAGAATCAAACCATATATAGCTATTTAATTTAGATATAAATTTTTCCATATCATTATCTTTTACTATATAAGCTTCAGTTTCTGTGCAAAAATTTTTAATTGCTTCGTATCTATGATGACCATCTAGTAAAATATTATTAGTATCTATAACTAACGGACATAGTAAACCATTAAGTTTAATATCAATTTCAAGTTGATCTATTAATTCTTGATTATTATTTTCTTGATTAGGTTTAATATCTTTTATTATAACTTTTTTTATTAAACTATTAAATACAATTTTTTTTGGTTGTAAAAACATTTATTGTACACGAAGAAATCTATATTGAAGTTCTCCATTACCACCATTACCACCATTTGTACGACCACCATTTACTTGAGCAGATCCACCAGCTCCACCAGAACCTCTAGTTCCCGGGCCACCTGCAGTTCCTGATCCTGAAGAAGATCCACCAGTTCCACCACTTATATTTCCTGCATAAGAATTACCACCATCTGAACCATTAATTCTACAGTTGTCTCCACCACAGTTTCCATTATTAGCTCCTACCGAACCATTACCTGATTGATTAAAAGTTCCAACTGGTCCACCATTTAAACTTGTTACATTTACAGTTGAACCATTTGAATCTCTAAAAGTTCCAGATGTAATTGCAGTTCCATTAATAGTTGCTGATCCTGCGGATCCAGATGAATTACTTCTTAATGGTCCTTTAACACCTCCGTTCAATCCACTTGATCCTCCACCTCCTCCAAGAGTAAATAAAGCTCCTGCATTTGATCCAGATAAGGTAGTGCTTGCACCCCCACTTGCTGAAAGATTAAATTGATTTCCACTATTATTAGCTGCTCCACCTGCGCCAATTGAATACGATAAAGTTTCTCCTTGTGTAACACTAAATACTTTATCAGATATATAAGCTCCTGATCCACCACCAGCTCCTGATGATTCTCCACCTGCTTTATCATAATCTGCTCCTTTAATAGAACCTCCACCTCCTCCTACTGAAGCTTGAATATGAATTGCATTAGAACCTTGAGGAACTGTAAAAGTTCCAGAACCAGAACTTAATGTTTGAATTGAACCTGGAGTAAATGCTGCAAAGACTAATTTCCAAACGCCTGATACTTTACCATAAATTTCGTCTGCTTCTTTCCAAACGCCTGATACTTTTCCATATGCGTTGACTATCTCTTGAAATGTTCCTGATACTTTACCATAAGTATTAGCCATTATAATCTCGTATATCCTAATGCTTCATCAGTATTAATTTGATCTGGATCTTCTAAAATATCAATTCTTTTTACCAAAGTAACATTACCTTTTTCATTTTTAAAAACTTCTTCTACATTTTTTATATTAGAATTTGACGTATAAATTTCTTCTAGACTTGTTATTTCATTAGTTGAATAATAAAACTTGTAAACAGCCATTTAAATTCCTATGAATATTTAAACCAAATATCTCCATCACTTCCACCCGATGGACTTGAAGTACTTATTGTAAATTTTCTTTGAAGTTTTGCAGCAGTTACTGCATCAGTTCCTAGTTTAGCTGTAATTACTGCACCGTCTAAAATTTTTGCAGAAGTAATATTATTGTCTAAAATTTTTGCAGTTGTAACTGCGTCATCTGCAATTTTTGCAGTTGTAATATTACTATCTAAAATTTTTGCTGTTGTAATTGCATTATCAGCAATTTGTGCAGTTCCTATACTTCCTTGTAAAGTATTTAAAGCAATTTCAGTTATATTAGTTCCATCTGAAAAAGCTGCACTTATTTTACCTTGTTCTAAAGTAAAACCAGTTCCACCTACAGTTTTAAAAGTTAAAGTATTTCCACCGTGAGTAGTAGCATCTTGTAATATGTAAAATTTTTCTATTCCATTTGGAACTAAAACTTGTCTTGCTGCTGCTAGAGTTCCAGTGAATTTTAATATCATATTTCTAGCATTAGAAATAGAAGCATCTGTCATTGCTAAAGTAACATCAGCACTAGCTACATCAATAGACTGAAAACCAGATATTGCTTGTTGTATTAAATTTAGATTATTATTAGTTTTATCTCCCCAAGTACTAGCATTTTCTCCAGTAGCTTGAAGCTCTAATTTAAGGTCTGATGAATAAGATGAAGCCATATAATTTTATACTCCTATTTTGTTATTTTGTAAATTACTAAATATTTGTCCAAGTAGTTGTATTTCCTGTAGTAATATCAGTCCATGTAACATTTCCTCCAGGAGGAATTGGATCCCAAAATCTTAATGTAGCAGGTATAATAGTCATTTGTTGTCCTGCAACACTTACTGTATTTCCAGTACTAGTTACAACTGAAGCTAATGTCATTGTAAGTTCTTGACCAGTGATATCTAATATTTGTTGAGAACTAATTATAATTGAACCTGTATTAGTATTAGCAGCTTCTCCTACAATAGAAATTAAATTAGTAGTTGAAGGTATAAAAGAATTTAAACCTACTGTTAATCCTTGACCAGTTATTCCTACAAAATCATTAGTAGATAAAATTGGGTTTCCTAAAGTTGTTGTTACTTCTAATTCAGGAACTACAATAGTCATATTTCCATCACCAGATATTGAGTAAGTTCCTATTGACGTATTAATTTCTTGACCTGGTAAAAGTATTACTTGATCAGAATCAATAGTAACTGAACCAACAGAAGTATTTATTTGTTGACCAGTTAATAAATAAGAAGATTTAACACCTACAATACCTGTAGAAATAGTGGCTTGTTGACCTGATACACTTATAATTGCACTAGCGCCACCTAAAGCTGAAATTGGAGATTGTGAGAGTGCGGTAATCCCTAACACGGTTTACCTCGCAGTTGCTGGTATGTTGTTAGATCCTACTAAAGGTGCTGCCGCAAATGCCATGTAGATGTATGTTGAACCAGAACCATTTACATCTGTATTAGATTGACGAATTTTTATTCCATTCGATAAAAAATCTACTCCATTATAACCATTACCTATTGATTCTGCTGCATTAGAATTTGGATATAAATTTACATCAGTTTCATTAAATGTATCTCTTTTGTTATCTACTATATGCCAATCTGCTGTTCCACTTGATCTTTTCCATAAATAGAATGCAGGTTTAAATCCTGTATAAACAAATGTTCCATCAGCATTACCATTACCAACATAAGAACCAAACTTGCTATAACCAGTTTTTTCTGCGAAGCAGTAAGCAATAATATTATCGCCACTTTCATTTGTGTCATTACTTGTACCAACACTAAATACTGAATTTGTTGGAGCTGTTGAATTAAACATTGGACTAGGATAATTTGCTTCTGCACCAGTACTATTTAGTTGTAAATTATAAAGACCACCACCAGATAATTTGTGATGTAGGACACCCCAATTTCTTGTAGTATCTAAATTTTTAAAAATAATCATTTTAGGAACTGCACCTAATCCATGACCTACAGTAGCATTAGCACCTGTTCCTGTATATTTAACAATACTAAATCCTGCTGTAGTATTAACACTAACAGTAGAATTTATAGAACCTGCTGTATTAGCTGAACCTGTTCCATTTGCTTTCCAGTTCCAGGATACATAAGTTTTACCACTATCATTTACCCAACCACTTGTTCCTACTGTAAAACCATCAGTATTAAATGATTGTAATACAGTTGAATAATCACCTTCAACTTGTGTACTATTTGGAACTAAAGATTTTTGTGCACCTCTAACTGCATCATAAAGATTATGGTCTTCTGTATGAGTTCTGCATTTAATCCATGTCCAATCAGGTTGAAATCCAACTCCTGTTATTGCATGACCACTTGTATCATTACCAGAATAAAGTTTAGTATTAAAATAATCTCCAGATTTATTAATTGTTGTGTATGCCATTATAAGTTTAATCCTTTTGTTGATAAAGCTGTGTAGCCTGTTGGTACATCATACTCAAATATTCCATTACCACTTGCGTTAGTTCCTGCACTAGATACTGCTGTTGTTCCGAAGTAGCCATTGCCGAAGTTATAAGATGCTTGTGGAATACCAGTATTGTTAGTGTTATAGAAAACAGAACATGGAAATACTGCATCTCTACCTGTTGTACTTAATGCAACATTTGAAACAAAAGCACTTCCATTTTTATAAAAAGTAATAGTGTAATTATCCATATCACAAGCTACTCCCATAATATCGTTTGTAGCATAAGTTCCATAATCTTGAGTTGTAACAACATTATCTTTTCTGATTTCTCCACCATCTATATTGTAAAAACCTGTATATCCTGTTTGGTTCATTGGATTTGATGTATTAGCTGTTAAAATATTTGAACCCATAACACCATTATTGTAGCAGTTATGAACATTATCAAATTTAATTTCCCAATAATATTTACCAGATGTCATACCAAGTGTACTAACAGCAAGTTTCCAACTATTTCCTTGTGCAGCATTACTTTGACAAGATGTATTACCATTAGTTAAAAGCATCATTTCTCCTGCGTTATTAACTAAAGGATTTAATGTAGCAAAAACATTGCTTGGATTATCTTCTGTTTTTGTAAGTGTACCACCACCAACTGTAAAGTTATTACTATTACCAGATTGGTCTGTTACTGAATTTCCATCTTCTAAAATAAAGAAACCATTGTTTCCATAAGTTACACTTGGAGAAGTATTTATTTTCCATTCCCCAGTTGTTGCATCTGTTGAACCAAATGCTGATGCGTCATAAGCATATCCATCACAATAATGTGCATGACTAATTATTCCATCAAAATTATTACTTGAAGTTTCATATGCACCAAATAGTTGAGTATGACCACCTAAAGCACTCGGTGCTTCTAACATATGAGAAGGATTATTATTTGTAGCTAAATCTGCTAATTCACCATTAATATATAATTTAGTTCTGTCTGCTACAGTTGATAGTGTGCTATTGTATTTACATACAATATGATAATATCCATTTACATCTCTTAAAGAAGCACTTGTATATTTTTCAACTACTTTTGTACCACCAGAATTATATTCTACCCATTCAAAACGACAGTTATCAGCAGAATTATCAAATTGAATTACATACCAATGATTACCACCATTGTATCCTAAAATACATTTTCTTCCTGATACATTTGCAATTTTACACCAAGCACTAAAAGTAAATTTAGTTGCGTTAGTTGGTGTAACTGTTGTTCTTGATAAATATGTACTAGCCATTAGTTAAATTGTCCTCCACCTG
>Ga0181412_1000422_pt1 | contig 18260 bp, 11 predicted proteins | sample 35SPOviralmetaG_FD_130113 | JGI IMG/M metagenome (GOLD analysis project Ga0181412, IMG submission 130113) | Marine viral communities from the oligotrophic San Pedro Time Series (SPOT) site, San Pedro Channel, CA, USA - 35 SPOT_SRF_2012-08-15 | ecosystem: Environmental > Aquatic > Marine > Strait... | reverse complement strand
TTTCCACTCTTCTATTCTTCTCTTCATCTCTGTAGGATCAAGAGGAGGTTGAATTGCTTGTAATTCCTGTACTTTTTCTATTAACAGCATTTAATTAAATTTATAGTTGGTTATCGTCAATGAACTTTTGAGCTTTAGCTTTTTTAGCCTCTGCTAAATCAAACACAGCAGCATCTTCTTTAACTGTAGGAAACTGATTTGTTAAAAATGGTTTTAAATAATTGTTCATAAAGTATTCCTTGTATTTGCTTTCAAATAAAACTTTTTTATCTTGAGACAATGGTAAATCTTCTTTATAAGACCAAGCGTTTGAACCAGCGTTAGCGTTCTGCATCATTTGATCATCTTCATCTACACTAGTGCCTTTAGATATGTAAACGTTCCACGCAGCTACAACCTCTTGCTCTTGTTGTAGCATACCAGCTACTTCAGCGTTTATGAAAGGATCAGATTTAAGTTTTATTTTATTCATGTCAAACTTAAGTATGTTTCTACCCTTGCCTCCACCTATGTCTATTATCTCATAATCAAAAGTGCCATCAGGATTTTTCATAATAAACTCTTCTGATATTTTAGCTTGAGGACTTAGTTCATCTTCTATTACATCTTTTTGAGAAAACAAACCAACCTTAGTTAAAAGAGATTGCATTAATTTTGTTATATTAGGTGTTTCTGCTATTAAATCTATATCTGAATTTTTTAAAGATTTTAAAGCGGTGCTATTTATTATCAAAGGCTTTGTAAACAAAGGCCCTTCAAAAATTATTTCTTGACTTCCGTCTTGAAGTAAATTAAGAGTAACCATATAGCCGTCGTTTTTGGAAAAGCCTGCTTTGCTATTCATTATAGAATTAGCTACTAAATATTCGTAATTATTGTTTACATCGTAATTCGGTGTTTCTGTAACTGATAGCTCACCTATTATGTTTTCTAAAAAATCTACTGTTAACTGCGGAGATGCATTTAACTGTTGCAGCATTTTATTTTCTTTGTAGCAAGAAGGATCTTGGCATGTTTTATTTTTTATTGCCATTTTTAGTTTAGCATATATAACGCTAGTACCTTCGTAAGCTCTTTCAAGTATATTATAACTGTAGTCAGACGTGCTAGAGATAAAACCAGTGTCATAAGCTATAGCGTTGCTGTCGTTGTATTGTTTTAATACAAGGTTATTTAATGTGTTTTTATCTTCCATTTTTTAATATTAACGTGGCGCAAATGCAGACGCGGCTATTGAACCTACCGCACCTATCATTCCTGTAGTGGCTGATGTTTGATCTCTTCGAGCTTGAGCTTGAGCTTGAGAGGCGGCCCCAGCTAAAGCAGCATGCCTATTAATTTTAGCGTTTTGTCTATCTTCTTTTGCATTAAACATAAATTGTTTTCCTGCAGCGTCTGCAGCTTGTAATCTTTGAGCTTCTGACATTTTTATACCTTGAATTCTTTGCTCTTCTGCTAATCTTTTGTTTTGTAATTCAAGTTCACCTTCTGCTTTTAGTTTTTCGTTTGCAACCTCCTGTTGTTCTATACTAGCGGTAACTCCTTGTTTAGACTTTAAAGCCATTTGTGCTAAAGCGGTGGCTCCACCTGCGCCAGCGCCACTAGCCACCATTGAGTCTAGCGTGCTTGCTAAAGATAAATCGGCTTCTTCTATTTGCATTTCAGCCGCTTTTGTAGCAACACCTAAATTAGCAAATGGATTTGTCATTTCATCGGTTAGATTTTTAGCCATTCCAGCTACGCTTTCTGTATTAGCGTAAGGATTTATAATTTTTTGTCTACTTTTTTCTAGACTATTCACCTTAGCCATGTGTCTTCTTCTTTCTCTAGCTGCTCTTTCTGCTGCTCTTTTTGCTGAAGAACGCCCCATAATTCCACCGATTATACTAGCGCCTGCACCGATACCTGCTGCTACTACACTCATATTATTTGTTTTTTAATTTTAAATATTTTTTCATATTTTCTATGCTAATTTCAGGATCATCAAAATCTTTAGCCACTATATCACCAAGAGTTTCCTCTACGTTGTCTTTGTCTGTGGCGTGTACTGTTATCCATACTGAATCCTCATGTATAAATATTATTCTTTTAGTACCTGGATCTGTTATACCGTGATAAGGAGCTTTAATTTTTGTTATACCATCTTGAGTTAACACTGATATTTCTCCTTTTAATACAAAATAAGGATGTTTTTTCTTATGTATTCCAGTAGAAATTATTTGACCTTTAGGCATAAATATTTCTCTAATATATAAGCCATCTGCAAAAGTATGTGTTAATGGATTAATTTCGTTTGCAGATTCACTCATTCCAGGGTTTTTAGGATCTCCATATGATCCTTCTATATCTAAGAGTTGTTTTTCAAAAAGCATTATGTTGTTTCTAAAATGCTCTATTTTTTGTATTTCTTTCAACTCTTGTTCTGTTAAAGTGTTTTCCATTTAATTAAATTTAATAAGAAGATTCTACAAACTCAGTAGACACTGCAAACAGCTCGCTGTTATTGCTATAGCCTCCGTTGTTTTTTGTTAAAAACACTGCTGTAGCTGTAAAACCTTTTACGCCTGATATTGAGTTGCCAAATACAACTTCTCCTTGCGATGACAAAGAAGTATTAATTAGATTAGAAAAATATTTATCTTCTTTCTGTTTAAACTGGTTTTGCAAATATTGATTATCCATTTGTGACAAACTAGTAGGCATTACAAAAACACCTACAGGCATAGCTCTATCCTGTCCTGTGCTAAAAGAAGATAAAGACCAATCGCCTTGACCTTCGTAGTTTATAGTTTTAAAGTTTTTAGAAACAGAAGGATTTGTATTAAATATAGATGTTATTGTAGAGTTGTACTTAGCATTATAAAACTGTGCTCTACTTACGGTTTTTGAATAGTGTCTATATATACCAGTGGCTTTTGTAGTATAAAAATTATTTCTTATACTAAACATGTTGTTAGGCACATAGCTGTATCTACTAGTCCAACCATTTACTCTTTCATCAAAGCTTAAAGTATTAGCTGTTTTTCTAGGAGTTTGAATGCTTAACGTGTAGCATTTGTTGTGTATATCAAAACCACCAAGAACTAAACCTCTTGATCCTACATCGCCTAAATTATCTCTAAAATAATCATACATGCCGTAGTTTGATATCTCAGTAATACCATCTAGTGATAACCTTAAAACAGCGCCCTTATCTGTATCTACAAAATACTTTTGATATCCATAAACAGCAAAGCTTTCTGGATTTCTGCTTATACCAAACTCTCCGTTATAAGCGCTTATACCTCCAATTACAACGTTTGATGCGGCGGTTAATGCTTGACCTTCCTGTGTGTATATAGCGTCTTTATCTATTAGCGCTCTACTAACTTTTCTTTCTTGGAAAATTATTAAATTAGTATCTTCTGTGTATAGTTTTTGTATTGCACCATTAGCTATATTAACAGCTCTTGTAATGTCCTCTGCAACAGAAAACTGATTAGTGTTATTAGTACCTGTTTTAGAATTGTAAATACCAGAGTAAATCATAGCATTCGTTCTAATCTCACCAGCCTTAACATCGTCAACAGCATAGGCCTTAACTCCAAAATCAACAGTAGTATTGTTGTATCCCCCTCGTATTCTAGCTTCTTCTATATACCAATCTGAATTTGGTTCAGGATCTATAAGAGACCGGTAGCTTTGAGGTATATTTGTAAAATCTTCGATAGGTCCAAAGTTAATATCTGGGTTTCCAGATATAGTTGGATTTGGAACTGTGTTTAAGGTAAAAACGGTATCACTATTTCTTTTTATTATGAATCCTTCGTAGCTTTCGTCTTGTCCAGCTGCTGTATAGTCTATAGAAACCTTTTGTCCTACATTCATTTGAGTAACAGTAAGTGTATTGGATACAGTTATTTCAGCACCATTTTGAGACGCGAAACTTCCTACTGCACCTCCAGTAGTGGCGCTTGGCAAAACATCAGCGATACACTGTATCTTCTTTAACCAGAAAGAGTTATAATATTTAAGTTCTATTATAGCGGCCATATATTATTAATCACTTGTTTTAAAAAATTATTACTAAAATCTGTTAGGAGGATTTTCAAGCCATGGTGTAAAACACTCTGATGCACCTGTATTTGGATCTGTTGCAAAAACACTTCCAATCGCATACTCTAGTCTGTTTAAATAAGTAGAAGTAAGAAGCTTATTACCATCTGCGTCTATTACTGGGTTTGCCGTAAATTGCCCTTGAACTAACTGTTGGTTTACACTGTTGAAATATATAACATTATCATCTTCTTTTGTTATTTGAAAATATTTTCCAGGTGTTGTAGGCGTATAAACAAAAACTAATTCAGGATCTGTAAAAAATAGTTCTGAATATTCAGGCAGTTTAGAACTAGAATAAAGAACTACTGAGTTTTCAGGCATGGGCTTGCCACAAGTAGGATCATCAGAACCTAATAAATCTGTTATTTGTGGAGGTGAATCAGATATAACCCAGTCATCTACGGTTGATTCTCCCTCAGCCTTATTACTTATAGCTATTATATATTGACCATCTGTAATTGTAGGTCCATTACAATAAAAAGTCCCTGTACCTCCAGATCCAGGGCAACTTTGAACTTTGTAGTAATCACCGACATTTATAGCTACTCCACCTGTAGGTATCCCAGATGTGCTACAAGTGTATATAGAACCAGCAGGATCTGCTGTAATACAACTCAAGATAAGCTGACCAGCTGACAAAGAACCAGTATCATTAATTAACATTGTGCCTTTGTTTTCGAATACACCAGCCGCGTATTCTTGTGAGTTTGTAGGGGGAGTAGGTAAAGGATTAGAGGGCTCTTGCAAGTGGTGTAAATCATCAACTATAACGTCTGACTGAACATAAACATCAAATGCTCCAAAACCAAACGTATTGCTACCTACTACAGGGTATGCCATATAAAGATATTCTCCTGGTTTTTCAAAAGCTAAAAATCTATTACAATTTCTAATCAAAGTACCGCCAGCTCCAGTGTTTCTATTTCTAAGTTCCTGAAAAAAGCCTGAAGGATAATTATTTAAATCAGTTGCACTCACCCAATCAGATTCTGGATTCTCTCTGTAAAAAGTAGAAAACGAAACAGTGCCTGTCCAATCATAACCTGCTGGATCAGTACCCGAGCAACAGTCAAATGTAAGATCTGTAACTTCTAAAAAACCTACATAATTAACTAGCATTTGCCCTCTTGTTAACTGATCACTTATTCTATAAAACTCAGTTGCTGTTACTCCATCAGGCAGGTCATCATTTGTTAATTCACCAACGGCAGAATAGTAAGCAATTACACTTTGTGTCTCAGTGCTTGGACCACATTCGCCGCATCCACCATCAGCAAAAGTAAAACTTCCAAAACCTTCTCCAACTCCAGGATTATTTATAGGCGGGTAACCTTTTATTAAACAAACTTGTTTTGTAACACTTAAGCTTCCATATATAGGATCATCTACCTCATCAGCTGGTATAGGATCATTGTTTTCATCAGTGGCATCTGTTAGTTTTAAATCTATACAGTATGTGCCAATGCCAGCATCTAACCCTGCTTCTGTTAGTGTTATAAGACCAGTAGTTCTGTTAAGATTAAAATAACCTTCATCATTACCAGACATTATTTCCCACGAAAGACCAGTGTAATTAGGTGGATATAAAGTGTCACCAGGTTGGTTATCACTACTGTAATCACCATTTATTCTTTGGTTGTTTTCATATGGTTCAAAGTCATGAATTTCTTGACCTGCAATCCAGGTACCATTCCAGTAATAATATGGAACTAAACCACCTGAGTTAATAGGATTATAATTAGGAACTACATTGTTTAACCTCTCTGTAAAAGATAAAGTTACTGTATTCCATAAAGACTCTTCATTAGAATCGTTTATTTGTATTTCAAATGTAAACACATCCTGCGTGTGGCTATCATTTACAAACGTGTAAACAGTGTTTAAAAATATTTGATATTCACCAGCATTATTTTGAACTATATCAAAATCGCCAGTCACATCACCTCTAGGCGAAGTTACTGTATAAGTTTCTAGATTTGTAAGAGTTAAAGCAACTCCATCTAAATCTATTGGAAAAAAAGGCTGCGTCAAAGAATTTCCTATCTCTTTGCTCTCTGGAAAATTCCAATCTTTTGTTTGAAAACCAACAGGACCTTCAAAGCCTACGCCAACATCCCAGTTTAAATCAGATATTAAACCAGATGTAGCTGTTTCCCAGAATATGTCAATAACAGAAACAGTAGGTTCTGTCTCGTATACTGCTAGTTGAAATCTGTCATTCTGCTGGACAAACTCATTTTCTTCTAAACCAAATTGTTTTTGAGTAGATATTCTAGCTACTATAGGATCTGAACTTTCATTAAAAATAAAATACTCTGGGGTAGTTACGTCTTTAAGAATAACATCTGATTGACCTATAGACGTAGATGTATCTGCTCTTCTGCTTGGATAAAACTGTTCGTTACCAAAATCACTATTGTTTTTTGTTGGTTTTACTCTACCAAATAAAGAAACACTACTTCTATATTGCTTTTGATCAGGCCCTACTTCAGCTAAATCTCTAGGTATTTTATTTATATTATCGTTTATAAGAGATAAAAAAGTAACATCAGCATCAGTGTCTGTGCTATCTGGTACTACGTTTTCACCACCAACAGCGCTGGGTAAATACACATTGTAATAATCTTGCTCTAGTTGTTTAACAACAATTTTATAAGAATACCAACCTAGAGAATTTAAGGTATAAGAAAATTTAGTATCTGGAAGATCACTAGGAATTTTAGGGTCATTTAAATACCACGTACTAACTTGACCGTCTGTAGTTATTATATATGGATCTCCACTTACGCCGGATCCTGTTATTGAAATCACCTCCACGTAGTCCTTATACTCTCCTTTTAAATATTCTCCGACCTTAGGTATTGTATTATCACCATTAGGGTCTACTGCAAAGGTGTAAACATTATTTACGATTGTAGCGGTATAGCTAAAAAGCAAATCAAAGCCACTATTTTGAGGGTTAGCATATAAGCCAGGTGCTCCTTGAGAGTTTTTGGTTGATTCTATTGGAGAGTTTACAGACATTATAAGCTCGTTACCTCTCCACTCTGCTACACTAGGATCTATAAAGTTAGTGTCTGGAATATTAGTACCTCTAGGCTCGTCTTTTATATAATCAGCATATATTGTTGATCCTGAAAAATTAAATCCTCCGGCTTCAGATGTCGTTGTAGTAGTAGTAGAAAGTATTACATCAGACTGTCTTCCAAATTTATCAGACAAAACAAATCCAATTTGATAGTTTCTATTTTGCTTTAGAGTATGATTAGGGTATTCTATAAAATTAGTACTGCCAGCTGTACCTATTTTCTGTGTCACGGACATGTTATAGTTAATACTCTCTGGAGGTGTATGTTTAGTTTGAAAATTACCGTATATAACTCTATTGCCAGATACTGATTGACTAAAAGCCTTAACAGGAACTTTGTCATACACTCTTGTTGTCTGGGCTTGCGCTAATGTTTTTACAGGTTTTTTAGACTGATAAGAGTAAACGTAGACATTGTCAGTGCCTTCTAAAGGAGTTTTAATTGTTTCCAAAACCCTAACTGCAACTTCGTCAGATTCTTTGTAAAGAATATCAATTTCTTTTATTTTATAAGAATTTAATATATTGTTCGCTGAATCAGGTAGAGGTATTATTAGCTCGATGTTGTTTATGCCATTTTCAAAAAAATCTACAATAGTACTATTGACAGCGTTTTCTTGATCTCCATTTATATAGAATCCTTTTTGTTTTGGTATAAAAGCTATTTGAGTAAATGGAGAAAATATAGAATACTCGTTATCATCAAATTTAAATCTATAAGCAAACCTCACAAATTTATCTTCTAAATAATCTGGATCACCAGGCCATGATGGGTTTGAAGACTTGTCTGTCATTGTAGATATAACAAAATATGCTGTATCATCTACAGATATTAAAGGATTAGGTATTTCAGAAAGTGTTACCACCGTTGTTGGTGGATTAATATCAGGGAAGTTTTCTACACTTTCTACTGTTAAATAATCTAAAGCATTTACACCCTGAACAGCTGGGTTTATAGCATCAACACTCATTACGGTCATTCCTGGAACTATACCGCTATTATGTTTAACTGTAATTATTTTATCATTAGAAGAATCTACTGCAATAACTTTTTCAATTTCTTCTTTATAGAGTGTTATAGGTTTATAAGGGCTGTATTTAGCAACTGATATTTGATGTTCTTCGTAATAATAATTAGCGTCACCTATAGCCGTAGTTACATTTATTTTTCTAGGTTGGTTTCTATTATCAGTCCAAAATAAAAGATCTTCTAAAAGATCAACTCCGTTAATTCTATTTTTTGTAGAAAAATTTAACCAACTTCCGTGAACTAAAGTTTGTGAAAGTTGACTACCTTGGTTAAAAACATCTATAGCACAATACGCATCTTCTGGTGCATCTTCTTCGCTACCCCAACTAGTTTTAAATACAAAAACTCTATCATTGCTTTCATCTACAACAAAACCTATTATAGTAGCAGAAACACCACCTGGAGTATTATATGAGATCAACTCATTTCCAGGTATTGACTCTAAAGCACCAGAGTTACTTCCTTCGGATCTAGAGACTGCAACGTTTAAAGCATCTCTGTATTCGTTGTTAGGTATTAATCTCTCATCAAGGTCTTTGTTCATTTTAGACCCAATGAAACTGTTTTTAGATTCAGCCATTTAATTTTATTGTTTTATCCACTTAGATTTTCCTCGCATTACTTGAACTATCTCATCTAGCTTTATATTAGATAATCTTATTTTAGTATTTCTAAGTTTAGATCTTTTTTCTTTTTTAAGTCTTTGAACAATGTACTCCGGTTGGTTTATTCTTGTAGATATTATAGCGTGTAGTATATATGCGTACATAGCCTCTTCAGCTAGTTTTGGAACTTTTGATTCTAAATCATAAGCCAAGCCATCTGATATATACTCTAATACAATAAGCTTGTTTTTTAGATTACTAGAAAAAGAAACCTTACCTTCTCTTTCGTTCATATTAAACCAACCATTGACTTGAGCGTATTGAGGTTCTATACCATACTGTTGCCCGTAAAATATATTTGTATCAAAACCATAGTAGTTAGCCCAAAGAGCATATTCATCTAGATTATTAAAAAGACTTTGATTTATAACCTTATCATTTGCTCTTTTCCATCGTTCTTCTGTTATTGAAGTTCCTTCTAGATTTTCACCAAAGTTGTCTTGAATTGGTATACCAGAGGTGTCTTGAACAGGGTTTTCATAAGGGCTTGTTGTTAGATTATCTGCTGGGTATATAGGAATTTTAACTCCAAAATTATCTATATAGCAAAGCCCAACATAGTTCACATAGTCTTGTGGAAGCGGTAAGCTTAAGCTTGGAGGTATTGTTAGCTCTTGAGAGTTTATACTTTTCAAAGTATCATAGCTAAACTCTTGCATTGCTCTTTTAGCGTGAAAAATAACATCTGTTCTTTTTACGTTTAGTATTAATTTTTCCATACCAACGTAAGCGACCATAAAATTATTTATAATGTCATTTAATTTTACATACTGATAGCCGCCATAATTATTTTCAACAATATTACCGTATGCTTTTTCTGTTTCTGTTTCTGCATATAAACCTCCGCTAGCAGATTTAAGCTGAACAACTAAATATGTGTTACTGGTTAAATCAGTAAAAGTTAAAACATTACCAGCAACAGTGTAAGCGCTAGTATACTCGCTCCAACTAGAAGGATTTGGTAAACCCGTGCTGCTTGTGTATATTTTAAAATTATTTAAAGCATAGTCTGTGTCATCAGGACTGTAAGATCCAAAAATTAAATCTGTATTAAAAGTTGTAGTAAAACTTTGAACGTTAGGATTTGGTACGTTTTCTGCAGAAATAAATACCTGCGCTCCTTGATAGTACTGTTGGTTTGTTTCTTTTATTAAAGACATGCGTTATTAGTTTCTTTCATTAGCTTTTTCAGCTGCAACTTCTCTAGCCGCAACATCTATTATAGTAGGATCTTTTATTACAACACCTGCATATAGCAATATTTTTAATATAACACTCGTTTGCTCTGTAGGATCTAACTCAAAATCTACAGAAGAATTAGGATCCCACACGTAGTGCCCAGTGCTTGAAGTAAAATTCCACATAACATTTGCAGGTTTTTTTATATAAGTTGCTTGAACACTTGAAGATATACTTTGAGGATATATTATAATATTGTTATTTTCATATAAATAAACAGGATAGTAAGTGGAAGGTTTTGTTAATGTAGATAAGTTTAATTTTGCTAATTGATTTCTTTCTACTCTTTCCACCTCTTTGTCACCGTCAAATATAACAGTTCCTAACTTATAAAAATCTTTAGGATATATAGTTATTAATATAACATCTCCGTCCGTTATATTAATAGTTGTAAGATTAAAAAATCCTCCAGTTATATTATAGTCACTAGTACTAAAAAGTTGACCATTTAAAGTTACAACAACATTACTGTTTTCTACATCTGACTGTGTTATAGTTGTTAAAGCGTATGAAGTTGTTAAAGGTGATGTAGTTTGGTACGTGTAGGTTTGAGTACCAGTAGCCGAACCTGAAGAAGATGGTGGCGTAAATATTTTAGTTAAACCAGAACCGTCATAAGTACAGTCTCCTATTTTTTTAAATATATCTAATTTTTGTTGTACATTTAAATACCTATCGCCGTATTCACTTTCATTTTGACTAAATCTTGACTGTTGATATATAGTCTGAAAGTACTCATCGATAGTTTCTAATTGAACTTGAGTGGCTATTCTATTAAACTCGTTTGGGGTCAAATAACCCCTCTGCTCTTTATTTATAATTAATAAGACTGTTTTATATACGGTGTCTACGTTTATAGCCATTTTTAATTTTTTATTACAATACTAAAAAGGCGGCCGAAACCGCCTATGTATTAGTATCACTTGTTTTTATAGTTTTTTATCTATAGATTTATAGATCTCAACACCTTCATCTGTTTTTAAGAAAGCAGCAAATGCTGAGTAAGGGTTTTCATCAAAAGGTACGTTCATTAATTTTCTACCGTTTGATCCCCAAGTAAATGTTCTTTGATCTGCAGACAGTTTAATAATACCCGCTTCAGAAGCTCTAAGAGCTATGTTTCTAAGTTGAACATTATCATCGTTAGCTAAGTTAATAAACAGTTTTGGATTATTTCTAGCAAATAACAGAAGATCTCTTCTAAGTTCCTTAGAACTCATTTTAGTTACAGAAGAACCTAATTCAACTCTTAATATTGCTTCAGCAAATTCAATATCCATATTTCTAGCTGCATTTAAAGCATTTATCTGCATTTCAAGCACGCCTAATTGATCTTCAGCTACAACAACAGCATTAAATTCTGTGTATAATTTATCTTTAGCTGGATGGTATATAGATAATAACTTTTGTAAATTTTGTTTTTCTTTAGGAACAAACAACGTGCCTTCTTTAAATATAATATGCCCTAGTGTAGCTTCTCCTTTTTGCTCTGTTACTAATGGAGAAGACTGATTAGTAGCATACCTAATTTCATGTTGTTGACCTGTTTTTTCATCAAACCATAACAAAGGATGTTTAGAAGTGTGCCTAGAGTTTACGGTATGTGTTAAAGGTGTTTTTTTTCCTTTTAAAAAATAAGTTCTATCTTTAATTTCCCACGTTGGTTTTGTGGGTTTAGGAGCGGTTTTTACCGCAACCTCTTGAGGTGCAACCTCAACAGTTTCTACTGCTTTAGCTTTTTTAGCCATAATATAATATAATATAAATGTTAATAAGAGTAATAATTACCCCCGTCAATACAACGAGGGTAATAATTACATTGTTTTTGAATTATGCTCCTTTGAAAATCACGAAGTTATTCGCGGCTTGTACACAAAGACATCTTTCAGATAGGAAGTTTACTTCCATAGCATCTAAATCAGATGTGAAAGCTCCTCCAGCAGAACCAGTTAACCACTGCTTCATTCTACGGTCGTCAGCTTGTGAAGCTCTATAACGCACGTGTAAGAATGGTCGGCGGATATTAGTTCCTAGTACTTGATCGTAAACAGTTGAAGTTCCCGCGGGTATTAAAACACCTTCAACGCTAGCTGAAAGAGTGTCATAAGCACCACGCGTAGAAGCGTCGTTTAAGTATTTCCAATCGGTTTTATAGAAATCATAAGAACCTCTACGGAAACCGCTGAACCCTAAGTTCAATGCCATTTCTTCTGAGTTTTCAAATAATCCATAAGCAGTACCACCAGCAGAGCCAGATGAAATAGCAGCTAACATATCGTCAAAATCTAGAGCAGTTTGGCGATTTAAGAAAAGCATGTTTTCTTCAATTGCACCTTGTGTATCTAGGTTTTTCAAAATAGCGTCAAAACTAGTAAGTCCATTGGCTGCAGTAAATCCAGTATTTATATTACCACGATCTTCAATGGCAGCAAATAAACCTTGAGTACCTTTGTATCCAGCAGCATAAGCAGCACCTGGAGATCCAGCTCCAGTGTCAGCTACAGCTTCTTCACCTTCAACCATTGCCATTTCTAAGTAATCCTCGAAACGCAAACGAGTCTCAGACTCTGCTTTTAAATACCACAAGAATCCAGATGTACCGTCTTCAGTAGCAACTTCAACCCATCCAATTTGAGCCATGTCAGAACCATTAATTACATACTTGTCTCTAATGATAATTGGTGAGTTTGAAAATTGAGTAAACGAAGGAGTAATAGTTTTGTATCCTGTAGTATCCGCTAGGCCTGTAGAGTTTGTGATAGAAACTCCTTTAGCATACTCAGAACCGTATACAAATATTTTTAATCCACCGTTAGAATCTAAAGCAGAAAGATCAGCGACTCCGTAAGGTGCAACTACTAAAGTAGCAAGAGCTCCAGCTTGGCTTGAAGCAGTTACAACAGCTTTTTGATCAGTGTTATTTACGTCGTCTAAGATAACAATAGTATCTCCAGCTGAAATAACGTTTTGAGTAAAAGTCTGATTTGCTCCTCCAACAGCGAAAGTAAGCTCATTATTAGCCCCTCCAACAGTTCTAGTTACATCATTGTAAGCAACGTGTAATCTATTTTGTTCAGACCAAATTACTTGATCAGATGTCATTGGCATTTCAGCGCCAACCATTTTTAAGAAGCCAGATAGTGTACGGTTTCCGTATCGCTCTACTTCTTGTTCATAAATTTCAGGTAAATACTGCTGGGCGAACGTGTCAGTGTCCCCAGAGGCAGTACCGTCGTTAAACTTTAGCCAGTTGCTATCGTTTAATTGTTGTTTTTGACTTGGCTTAATAGAACCAAAATCATTATTTAATGCCATAATTTAAGTTTTTTAGTTAAATTTTTTAGTTTTTATTTTAAGTTTTGTAGAATCAGCGCCTGAAATAGCTTTAACTTTAAATCCATTTAAAAACACATCTCCTTGAGTAGTCCTAGCTTTAGTGTCACTCAAGTTTTTTGACTTGTTTACAACTTCTTTTATAGCATCTGCTTTTCCTTGCTCATAAAAATGAGAGGCAATTTTATCTACATTGTCAGCGGCGTAAATAGCCTTGTGATAACCATCAACATCTTTAACACTACCGTTTTCGTCTAGGAACTTCCCAACGAGGTTTGTTATATTTGATTGGTTTTCTGCAACTTTATCTTTGTTTTGAATATTATACTTATATTTCTTTTCGCCTACTGTGATATCAAAACCTTTGAAATCATCGCTAAAAAGTTTTTTAGTATTTTCCTTAAACGCTTGATGTTGTTGATCAGCTTGTTCTTGCTGCTTGTTGTATCTATTGAAAAAATCCATAGCTTTTTGTTGTTCCTGAGTAACGCCCGGTCTCAACTTGATCTCGTCGTAATACTTACTCTTTGTTTGCTCTAAAAAGTTTTTGGCTTTTGCAACTTCTTCTTTAAACGCAAGTTTCTTTTTGCGTATATCTCTATCCTCGTCTATATCTTCATCATATATAAAATCTTCCAATAAAAGATCTACGTCTGAAGAATCTAAATAAGGTTTTTCTTTTTTATAATATTCTTTTAATAAGGTAACGTCATCAACACTAGAATAATCAGCGTTTAAACGAACGTAGTCTTGTATTGTTCCACCGGTTTCTTCCATAAAAGAAACTAGCTTTTCAATATTTTCTGGCAACGCTTTGCCTAATAATTTTTCATCTCTTATAGCTTCTTTAACTTCAGCTTCAACTTCTTTAACTTCAGCTTCAGTTACTTCTTGGATCGGAGAAAACCCTTCAGTAGTCTCGTTGGACTTTGGTACAGATTCTTCCACCTTGTCGCTATCTCCGGATGGTGCATCTCTAGATACCTCTTTTGTTTCTCCGATTTGAATGGCATCCTCTTTTTCTTCTTGTTTGGGAATTATTACTTTTTTAACCTCTGGTTCTAATTCAATCAAAGGCTCTTTTGGATTAATATTAACTTTAGTAATATCATCTTTAGTTTCAGTTAATTTTTTTGGTGTTCTTTTTTTTGTTTTTAACTTAAAGTCACCCTCCTGCTTAACAGGTTCATTTGTTTTTACTTCTGACATAATATAATATAATTAAATAATTAAACAACGTTTACATAAAAGCGTTAACGTCTTGCTGTTGTTCAAAGTTTATTGGTAAACCATCATTGTTTCTTTGACTTATCATTTCACTTTGTTGCGTACCTTCCATTTTTATACGCTTGTCTTTTCTATCTTCTTTTTGTTGTTCTTTTTGAACTTGACCTTGAACCTCTAATTGTTTCAACTGCATGTCTTGCTCAAATTTTATTTGCATTTTGTTTAATTCAAATTGATTAGCCATTTGCATTTTTTGAATCTCCATTTGAGTTCTAGCTTGCTCATATTGAACTTTAGACCCTGATATAGCTTCTTGCTTTTGAACCTCTGCCACAGCTGTTCTTTCTGCTGTTTGAGCTTGAGCGTCTGCTTGAGCCGCAATGTTAGCTTGCTGTGCTTCTTGATCTCTAATCATTTTTTGCTTACGCTTTGACTTAAGCATTTGATTGGCAAGTTTGAGATTTTTAATTTGTCTTAAATCTATTGCGTCATCTAAATCAATGCCTCCGTTTTGCAGAGCGACTTGTATATTTTGTTCTAATTTAGCCTGTTCTTCTTCATCTGGTTCTAACTCTAAAAATATACCAAAATCATGTAAATTTAAATCCTCTATTTCTTCTAATGTTTTAACGTTGAATAGTGATATAGAATTTTTTAAAGACTCAGCAGTTAAAGGAAAGTTCAGAGCGTCTGCTATTTTTAAAGATACATTTTCAGCTAATCTAAGAGTTATATATAGACTTGACTGATTTATATGTTTAGTAGCTGTATTAGAAGCACTAGCCGCTAGTTTTTGTAATCCCACCAATGTGTTACGATCAGGCAAACTACCATCTCTAGCTTCATTAAGTCCAGTTACATCTCGTATCATCTGCAAGTAATATTGATACGTAGTTATTAAGCTTTGTATTTTAGCATTACCTCCACTGGTTTGAAGCTCTTGAATTGGCACTTTGCCAGGATTCATATCACCGTCTTGTGTTAGAGATCTACCTACGATGCTACCAGTTTGGAAATACATGTTAAGTGCTTCTGCTGGATTATAATTTGTTCCATTGCCAAGATCAACCTCAGCTAATCCGTCCATGTCTAAATAAACACCATCTGGCACCATCCTCGCTAATACTTGTTGTAGCTTTAAATGTGTTAATTGAATCATATCAGCAAAACCAACGCATTTACTAACTAAGCTTTCTATTCTACCTTTGTACATTCTAGGTGCACAAATAGCATAATTCATTTCTACTTTTGTAGTATCAGCATAAGGTCTAGACATGTTTTCTGCTAAACCCCATTTTAATATTTGATCTGTACCTAAAACTTTTGCGCCGCTATATAAAACTTCTATTGATCTTGATACTCTTTCAAAGTTTTCATTTTCAGGTGGATTAAATGTATCTGGCTTTTCAATAGCTTTCATTAATCCTTGATCAGTTTGTTTTATTTTAAATACTTGATTATGATATGTTTTATAATCAAAGTATAAAACTTGCACAGTATTCTCATCGTATCCACCCCAACCAGTTACATATTGTCTATTGCCGGGAGTTTGTTGTATACGCTCTAATTCTTTTTCAGATATATTTGGAATCTCTTTTTTAAGCTCAGGTATAGTTATAGATTTAACTTCACCTACGTAGTATATGTCATCAAAATTAGGATCTTCAGTGTAAGAATATACCACATAAGCTGGATCTACATAATCTAAAGTAATACCATTAGCTGTATTAAAACTAGTTTTAGCTACAGCAATACCACAAGTGACTAAGTCCATATTTAACCTACGTCTTATTAAGTCATATTTGTTTTGAGCAAAAATAGTTGATATAGCTTCTTCTTCTGCTATTTCAATAGACTGCTTATATTTAAGCTGCATATGTAATTCTAATTCGTCTTCTGATTCAGGCACTAAATTAGAGTCTGAACTTTGAAACATGTCGACGCCAAGAGTTTGTTTTAAGTTGGCTAAATATTCTTTAGACAGCATATCTTCGTATAGTCTAGACGCGTAATTAGTTCTTTTCTTTAGTGAAGAAGGATCTTGTGCGTAGGCTTTTATTTCATACGCTTTTTGAGATATACCATTCACTACAATATCCACAAACTTAGATAAAATAGGTACAGGCGTCCAGTCTAAATTAAGATAAGACAAATCACCATTAATAGATAATTCATCTTTATATTTTTGAACTGGCTGCTCGCCTCTAGCATACAATCTAAGGTTATTAAAGTTATTCCAGTTAGTTAAATATCTATTACCATTTGTTCTACCTGATCTAAACCACTCGTATTCTATAGCCATTGCTACCTGGCTACCGTACTCTAAACTAGCTTTCTCAGCATCACTAACTACTTGGCTAGGAAAAGAACTATTTGAATTAGTGTATATATTCATTTAACTTATTATTTTTGATGTAGTTCCCCTGTTGTCATATCTTTTGATACCTAAATCTACAGGTTTTATAATTCTTCTATTTACTGGTGAGTATCTATGCTTATTGCAAGCCATAAGAGCCAAACCAGAGCTAATAGAAGCATCATGTTTTGTTCTATTGTTTATATTAAATTTAGCCCAGTCTTCTAGTGTTCTCTGAAAATAAACATCACCATAACCTGTTTCTTTTAACCCAACAAAATGCTCTATGTATGTTTCTATAGCAGAAGCATGAGCCTGTTTAATATCTTCACTTGAGTTTGGTATACCGCCTAATTCTTTTTCTGTTACAGATAGTTTATTGTATTTTCTATCGGGTCTATTCATTGCAAAACCTCTATAACCTCTACGCTTGAAATAATATAAAAGTCTTGGTTTATTATTTTCTACTAATATAGGCATACCATAAAATACACATGCCATAAGCACATCTTCAAAAAATATTTCAGCTGTTTGAGGTCTAGCTATATATTCTAGGAAAAAATGATTAGGTGGCGCGTCTTCCATTGAAAACTTAGTTAAGCCGTGCAAAGATCCCTTAGAACCTCTTTTATCTACAGTACCTGATATATCGTAAGGATCACAACCAAAAGCACCTATATGTTCGTTACTAGGATAGTTGATATTATTTTTTTTATATCTTTTATTCTGAATACTATGAGGAGGAACCCAAGTTATTAAAAATCTTCCATTGTTATTAGGAACAAATATAACGTTTGTATCTTTCTCTCCATTTTCCCATTGAAAAGATCCTTTTGTTACATTTATAGAATTTTTAAGATCTTCATTAAAATCTATTTGCTCGTATATCTTAGTTAGATTAAATAAAGATTCTTTTGATTCGTCTCTAAAAGCATGCTTAGTAGTGCGTGGAAACTGTCTATAAAATTCATTTAAAGCATCTTGATCTTGCTTTAGACCTTCTACTTCATTATCCCAATACTCTATAACACCTTGCTCAATTGTTTCGCCCTGCGGTCCGCTAACTCCCTTGCTTGGGGTGTCGAATACAGGTAAGCCATAAGAATCGATGTATCCTTCGTAGTTCCATTCCATAGGTATGAACAAGCTATATAATCCAGAGCGAGTTTGTCCATTCGCATTTCGTTGAGTGACGTCCGAGTCATTGTATAATTTTTTAAAGTT
>Ga0181412_1000421_pt1 | contig 18265 bp, 31 predicted proteins | sample 35SPOviralmetaG_FD_130113 | JGI IMG/M metagenome (GOLD analysis project Ga0181412, IMG submission 130113) | Marine viral communities from the oligotrophic San Pedro Time Series (SPOT) site, San Pedro Channel, CA, USA - 35 SPOT_SRF_2012-08-15 | ecosystem: Environmental > Aquatic > Marine > Strait... | reverse complement strand
TTGGTTTTCAGAGTAAAAAGTTTCGTGATACAAACACCCCTATCTATATATTTATTTTATTATATATGTAGATAACTATATGTTGTACTGTGGTAAGGGATTGTATGCGATTAAGCTTTAGTTAATGCGATTGTATTGAATCCGTCAAAACTGACACAGATTAGAGCCAAAAAAAATTTAGATTATTTTAATGTCAGTTGATTTAATTTAATTTGATATAAAATATATCTGTGTACTATTGGAAGCAACACAATGTATTTTAAGGCAATTTGAGACGTATATAATGCCCTTACTTAATTCGATAAGGTGTTTATATATTAGGCACAAAAAAAAGCCATCTAAGAGGCTTAAAATAGTTTATATTAAAATATGTTAGTATATACCAATAAAAAAACCGCTGCAAATTAATACAGCGGTTCAAATAATTAATATAATTTAAGTTTATTCCTGGTCTTTTATAATTCTGTTACTGTTTTCTAAATTAGCTATAACAGAATTTAAATATTTAGCGGAAATATAAACACCGTTATAACTTTCATTGTTTTCTAATTTGTAAAGTAATTCTATTACTTTTTTAAGATCTTCTTGCATAATTTCTATTTATTAAGGTTTAGTTAAATTTTCTTAGTTTACTTAAATTATTTTGAACTAAGTAGAAATAAACTTTTGCAATATCTACTTTTTTGTAATTGTGAACGCCTAAATAAAAGAAAGGATTTTTCTTACTTACTTTTATAAACTGTTCCAGACTGTAATAATCCCTGAAGGGTTTTCTAATGGTTGTAATACCTTCACCTATATTTACAGTAATTATATCTATTTGCTCATTTAAGGCAAAAATTAAAGCACTATTTAAGGTGTTAAATTTATATACCTTATTAACTTTTTTTGTACCGAACAAAAGCCTTTTTTGTTCTGTGGTTTGTGTTACTTCGTAAATCATAACTTTAAATTTTAGTGTTATTTTTTTGTTCCTGGTTTTTCGACCTGTAAGAATTATATAAATATGGATCGGCTAAATTTACAAGATCCTGAATAGTTTTTTTAAATCTACTACAAGAGTTTATATAATTGTCATTAAAAATATCAATTCTAATTTCGTAAATTTTAGAATTTTCATTTAATATACTTATATATAAATTATGATTAATTAAGTCACTTATACTTTTAATCGTTGCTGTTGTCGTTCTCGATCGTATTTTATACGATGGATCAAAATAGAACGTAATGTAAATTTCGTTTTTCATTTTTTTAAATTTTAGTGGATTAATAAACCTATTTTATTAGTAGTTGGATCTATTGCATTAAGATCATTATTTGAGGCGTTAATATACCCTTCCTTTTCAAGTTCCTCAAGTGAATAGAATATTTTCGAATGTCGGTCCGTTTCCTGGTCAATTAAATTATCAAAACGAGAGCCAAGCGAATAAATAACCGTAAAATTAGACGGCAAAAATTCGAATTCATCAAATAACATTTTAGATTTTGTATATGCGTAAAAAGTAACATCCTCAAATTGTTGCATAATTTCGAACCATTGTAATATATAATTACGGTTATAAAAATCGCCTGAATCGTGAATACGTACGTGCGTGGCTTTTCTTCGTTTTATTGCTTCAGTAATTTTAGCATTGAATAAATTTGGCTCCTTAGTAAGTAAATACCGCTTTTCATAAGCTTTTTTTGTATTGCTCCATATAAAAGAACCTTTACGAGCGTAGCAAAATTTTATACAATCTTTGGCAAATGGGCAAGTAACTTTGCCTGTACTATGGCTTTTATAGGCCGATATACCGAAATTATACAAACGTATGTTTTCCTTTTTGCTTGTTTTCTTCATTTTATCGTTTTGCGTTAATACTTGCGTATGTTTTAGCTCTTGTAAATCTTCAATTGTAAAATTCATTTTTTTGTGTTTTTTGGTTAGTTAATAAATAAAATTAATTGTTTGTAGACATTGCACCCACAAACATTAAAATTCCTGATAAAATAACAATTAATGCGATCATTTTTTTTTGTGTTTAAATTAATAATACGGCAATTTAATTTAAAAATATTTCTTAAAATAATGTTTCAAAACTTGCAAATGTCACAATGTCACCTCAAAACCTCCCTCCTATCGCACACATATAATTTTCTCGATATGATACCACTCCCCTACCCTCAACCTCCCCTCCCCTCTCTAATTTTTAGTCCATTTAGTAATACGCTTTTATTTTGTGGCAAAAATTTTGAAAATAAAAAAATGTTTATATCTTTGCCTTCGAACCAAAAAACTAAAACTAATTTAAATTGCTAAGAATGAGTAAAGAACAAGAAAATCTACTTAAACAAGTTCGACCAATGTTAATAACTGGTTGGAACTTAAACAACGAAGAGAAGTGTTACGATGTTAAGTTATCGTTTGCATTTTACCCAACCGAATATGATGGAGGTAATCCACCTCGAATCAGATATACTTTAATTATGGAAAGTGGTCGAGAGCAAAGTAATTTAAATTGTTCTAAGCACTTTACTGATATGATTAATTGTATTACTAAGTGTATATATGAGGGGCAGTCACACTACCGACCTCAATAGTGAAAGTTCCATTTTGAAGATAATTTAATTTAGGTTTATATACCGCCCCTCCTTATATGTTAAACAAAGAAGAACAAATAGATTTAATAGTTTTGATAGCTACTTTTAAGAGCTTTAACGAGCAATTATATAATATGAAAGGTAAGCACAAGGCTCAAACAAAGATGTGGTTTAATAGACTACTTAACACAGCTCGTAGTTACGAGAATAGTATCAAGTCACAAACTGATTTGATTGATGATGAGAATTTAGAGATAATCTATGATTCTATCACAGAATTAATTTACGCAATAAAAGAAAACACAATTAATCAAGTAAAAGAAGAAACAAATGAAGGGACATTGGAAGAAACAATTTAATTACGAGTACTTAGGATCGTATTCGTTAGATGGTAAGAAAGAGATTGTAGTAACAGTTAGTAAACTATCTCAAGAGAAGGTTACTGGACAACAAGGTAGAAAAGAAGATTGCTTTGTAGTTTACTTTAAGGAGTTTGACAAAGGAATGATACTTAACCGAACTAATGCAAGAGCAATAGAGAAGGTAGCGGGAAGTGGATTAGTAGAGGATTGGGTTGGTACACAAGTTACATTGTATGTAGAGAAAGGTGTCAAAGCTTTTGGTGATGTAGTCGATGCGTTGCGAATCAGAGATAAGAAGCCGACTAGACAAACTATGACTAAGGAAATCGAGACGAGTATGTTAGATGCTATTAAGAGTGGTAAGTCGGCTCAAGTAGAACAAGCTCTTATTAAGTACAATATGAGTGCTAAACAAAAAGAGGTTATTAATTTAGAATTGTCTAAGATATGATGAAAATAACTACAAAAATAGACAAGGTTAGAACTCTATTAATAGAAAAGCCTTGGTTAAGAGATAACGATAATATGTTATTAGCATACATTTGGGAAAGTGAATTAAAAGAAAAAAAAGTTGGCACTCAAAACGATATGTTTTTAGCTATGTATGGAATGGGTAAACTTTCAAATGCAGAAAGTATAAGAAGATGTAGACAAAAACTACAACAAGAAAACCCTGAACTTAGAGGTGGTAACTATAAAGGTAGACAGATGGCAATTGATGATGTAATAGAGGAACTTAAAAACTTTGATAAGCTATGATGTTATTAATAATTATTGCTTGGATATTAGTAGTTGCTAAAGCTCCTTGGTGGATTTGGGTTTGTTATGTAATTCACGTTGTTGGTGGTCTATCTCTATGGCTATTTGAAAGCAACGATACTGTAAATAAATTAATTGATAAACTAAAGTAATTATGGACACTTATATACCATTATTAGTTATACTTGCTATTGTAAGTTATGCAGCTTACTTATCTTTAAAACTAGACGATAATAAAAAATGAAAACATTTAAGACTGACCAAGAATACTACGGAGACTGGGAGTACACAACAAACTCTCAATTAGGCTACATCAAAAAAGGATGGGAGTACTATGATATGATGAAGCGTGGAGGTATGATAGACTCACCTGCTTTAAGATTCGGCAACTTAGTTCACACACTTATATTAGAGCCTAAAGAGTTCCAACGTAAGTTTATTGTAATTAATCCTGAAGATAGACCTGAGCCAACTAAATCGATGGCAAGTAAATTAAATAAAGCTTGGAAGATTAAGATGGAGGAAAGAGAGGGTATTGTAATTGGAATGGATCAATACAACTTAGCTTTGAATCTTCGGGACAAGTTGTCCAGGATTGATGAAGTTAAAGCTATTTTAGATAACTCTGAGAAGGAAGTACCGAAGTGTTGGATAGATTTTAACACGATGCGAAAGTGTAAAGGTAAAGCCGATATAGTTGTAGATGGTGGTGATATGTTAGTAGACATTAAGACTACCTCTAAACCAATTAGTGAGTTCAGGAAAAGTGCTTACAGGTACAATTACCACAGACAAGCTGCGTTCTATTTAGATGGCTTCGGAGCAAAGGAGTTTGTATTTGTTGTAGTAGAAACACAAGAGCCTTATCAAGTAGGTATATTTAGATGTACTGAGAATTTTATAGACCAAGGTAGGCAAGAGTACATTAGTTTACTGGAGATGTTAAACCAACCAAAAACGAAAGTTATACACGAAGAGTTATGAGAAGAAATGTAGCTACTGATTATGGAATACGAAAGTTAGAAAAAGCACTTCCTGATATTTGTTTATATTGGAATGTGAGTAAAGATGATATGTTAAGTAAGTGTAGAAATAGGAATTTAGTTTACGCTAGGCACTCATTAAGGTATTTACTTTATCAAGACAAAAAGTTACCTTTAGCAGAAATTGGTACACTTACTAATTGTGACCACGCTACTGTCCTTCATTCAGTTAATATGTTTAGAATATTAATGAAGCAAGACTTTATGTTTAACCAGTTATTTGCTATGATAAATAAAAAATTAGTTTATAATAGGCACAGTACAATAAAGTCTAAGATAAAGCAAGTAATGACATCTGATTTGTCACAAAAAGAACAAATAGAAAAATTAGAAGACCTATATAATGAAAATAGATAGAGTAGATGTTTGTCACGAGACAATCCAAGAGGAAACAGATGAGAGTATAATAGTATCTGTAGTAGAAACAGATAACGAAGATGAGTTTCAAATCAGGTTTCATTTAAATTACCACGAGGAACTTAGTCCACTTGTAGGATTATGTGTAGATGAAATGAATAAGACACCTCAAGCAAGAGAATTTTTTTTAAAGGTCGTAGACCAATATTATGAGCAATTTTAATTTTAATTTTAACTAAACACGAAAAGGATGAGAGATTTATCTTTAAAAGGCGAGATTACAAAAATCGCTAAACTAGAAACTGGAATGTCTAAGGCAGGAAAGGAATGGAAAAAGTTAGGGTTTGTTATTACCACAGAAGGTGAGTACCCTAAAGATGTTTACTTCACAGTATTTGGTGAGGAGAAAACAGCAAACTTTATGACTTACAATAGAGTTGGTCAAATTGTAGAGGTATTTTTTAATATCAATGCAAGAGAGTTTAACAACAAATGGTACACGGATCTTGGTGCGTGGAAAGTAGTTAGTGAAAAGATTACTGAGTCTAGTACTCCTGTAACAGAGACAGCTTCTGCTAACGGATTTCACAAAACTGACGACTTACCATTTTAATTAACAAAGGTGTGGGTGATTAACTGTTAAACCCTTATAATCTCAGCTACAGAGTGCGATATTGCAGAACCAAACCTGAGAACCTTTTATTATAGCTCTCCGTTTTTTTACTTATTTATAAGTTTTTGGATTTAATTTATGAGGAGAGCTTAGTACGTGAGCAAGCTACGTGAACGCTGCAAAATATACGAGAGTGGGCTGCGTGAGTGCTACATATCTAAATCCTAGCTTCAAGCGATATGGGCTAGGTTGTTCTTGTACAAGGGGAGACAAATAAACTTGGTTGTCTATGCGGCTCCCCTTTACTTTTTTTCTTAACCAAAGAAATACGAAAATTGAAAATGGCAAAAAGATTTACTGAAACGATGAAATGGAATGAGGATTGGTACTTAGACCTATCCCTAGCAGATAAATTATTTTGGATTTATATTTGCGATAATTGTGACCACGCAGGTATATTCAAACCAAACAAAAGAATGTTTGAGTTATTGATAGGCAACGAAATTAACGTAGAATCATTCTTAGATAATGTAAACTTAAACAAACCAAGAATTTGCGTTCTAGGTAATGGAAGGTGGTTTCTTACAGGCTTTATAGAATTTCAGTACGGCAATAAACTCAACCCAAATAATAGAGTTCATAAGTCTATATTAAAATTGTTAAATGAAAACGATATTAGTTTAGACCTTCCTAACAATAAGATTAGTTTAGCAGAACCTATTAATACTAGAAGAAATATTCCTGAGTCCACCCAAGAAGTTATTACATACTTCCTAGAAAAAGGTAGCAACAAAAGGGAAGCTGAAAGGTTTTTTTACTACTACGAATCCCAAGGGTGGAATGTAGGTAAGAATCCAATGAAGGATTGGAAGATGGCAGCTTCAGGGTGGATTTCAAGGAATAAAAAAGATAAGCCCGATCCTGATTACTTAGGAGGTCAATTAAATGCTATGAAGAACTAAAATGGCTCTTTATAAAGTAACCTCTAAACAAGAGGTAACCGATTATTGTAAAGACATTTACTCTAATGGTTACACAAAGGGTCTTACTTCAGGTATTAAACCTTTAGACCCTCACTACACTTTCCGTAAAGGTGAGCTAACCATAATGACTGGGTTTGCCAATATTGGAAAAACTACAACACAACTTTTCTTAATGATGATGGCTTCTAAGCTTTACGATTACAAGTGGCTTATGTATTGTCCTGAGAACGAACCTATCGGTGATTTGATGATAGACATAGCTGAGATGTATTGTGGTAAGACAGCCGACAAAGAGTTTAGCGATAGGATTAGTCAAGATAATTACCTTAGAGCTATCGAGTGGGCATATGAGCATTTTACTGTGCTTACATTTGATGAGACACCAACTGTAGATGAGGTGTTAGAATCGTTTGAAGAGTACTTGCAAGTAGTTAAGATAGATGGTATATCTATAGACCCTTTAAACGATTTAAAAGCACCACCAAAGATGAGTAAGTACGATTACTATTATGATGCTTTAAGTAACGTAAGAAGGTTTATAAAGCGTCACAATGTAATGTTTTACTTAGTGGTCCATCCAGGAACAGCAGCTAACAGAAGAAGAAACGAAGATGGTACTCGACCTGCTCCCAATATGAGTGATGTAGAGTTTGGTGCTATGTTTGGTAATAGGGCAGATAACTTTCTTGTATTTCATCGTAACCCACAAAGTGAGAAGTGGAATGTTACTGAGATACACGCACAGAAGATTAAGTTTCAGAAGTTAGTCGGAGTACCTACACCTGAACTTACACCTGTCTGTTTGTTTTATTCTTACAGTTTGCGTAGGTTTAGATACCTTAATGAGAACGGAACTTTAATTGATCCGATACAAGAAACGATAATCAAAAGACCAACTAACGATATATTTTAAATTACTATGCCTGACCAAATTACACTAAAAGCAATTAATTTATTGCGAGAAGCCGACCCGAATTTAGACGAGATGAATAGTCTCGATAAGTTTATAGCACATCAAAGAGAGGTGATTAAGATGATGAAGCAATTTAAGGGACACCCACAAGCTGAGAAGTTAAAGCCTAGATTAAAGGTGTTCGAGGAAAGTGCGTTAGCATTTACTTGGGTACACACACAGATGATGGCTTATAAAAGAGAAAAGCTTTTAGCCAATGCCAATGAAATGGAGATGGCTAATGCTGTTATAGAACTTAAAAGTGAATTAGATATATTAACTAAATTAAATAAAAAATGAAATGTACTGAATGTGGTGAAAAACTAATATGGGGTGGCGATCACACTTACGAAGATTATGGTTTGGAAGGAGATGGTATTGTAACAAATTGTTCTTGTCCAAATGAAAATTGTGATGTAGAACAAATACTTATTTACAAAACAATTTAAAATGACTGAAAAAGAATTAAACTTGTTAGACCGATTCGCTAGTAAGTATAAAATTGATTGTGTCCCTTCTGAGGGAAAGTATGATTTTTGGGATTTTACCTACGAGTGGGATGCAAGGAAGTTCTATTGCGAGATGAAAAAAAGAAACTTTACTTTAGATACAGCTAAGAGTAAATATCCTGAAGGATTAATATTGGAATTGCACAAGTACGAAAGGATATTAAGAAAGACTAAGAATGAGAAATCAGCTCAAGGTTTGTATATTAATTTCTTTGATTGTGATTCTGTCTTAGTATTTAATTTAAACAAAACTAGAATAAATAATTGGGTTTGGAGAACAATGCCCGAATCTACTGACTTCGGAAGGAAAAGTTATGTTTATAAGTATATTACTTTATTAGAGTATGATAAAGGAAAAGTTTTGTATATTTGAGCGTTCTTACGTTTTTTGCATAGTTCGTAAGTTTTTTGGTTAGAAATAAGGAAAGGATGTCTATTTGTAGATGTCCTTTTTTTTTGTACTTTAGCGAGTGTTATGGCAAAGTTTAAATGTAATAAGTGCGAAGAAGTTAAAGAGCTATCAAGTTATTCAATTAAGGTAGTTGATGATAAGGTAGTTAGTCCCGAAGCGATTTGTTGCGATGAGCATATGGATCGTGTAAAGGAAGATAATGGATTCGGAGGTATTATAAAGAGACCTAACGGAACTGTAAGTGGAAAGTTTTAACCAAAGAGATTATGAGTAGCATAGAAGAACAAGTTTGTTTTAAGATTTTAAAGCGTTCTGACGTAGGTAAAGAGAAATATGGCACTACGATGGAGCGAGAAGATTTAAGTAAGTTAGATTGGCTTAAACACGCTCAAGAAGAAGCGATGGATTTAGCTGTGTATTTACAGAAGTTAATCGAGCTTGAGAAAGGTAAGCCATTTAAGTACGAGTGGAATATGACTAAGCCTAGTAGTGACCACAACAGTAAGATGCTTGACTTGGAGATAGAAAATTTAGGAAAAGAAAAAGAGGACAATTAGTCCTCTCCTTGCTCTTCGTCTGTAGAATCCACTATCCAATTTCCAAAGATTTCTTCAGCTATCTCTTCGGGTGTTTTTTTGTCTCTCGTATCCATTCTGTCGGTATATATTTGTTAGCCCACTTTATATTATTCTTATCGCACCATTGGGCATAGGTTGTGCGACTATTCTTATTTAACTTATTGCTAGGTCTCATAAAGACCATTCGTATATCCAACTCAGGGTGTTGCTCTATTACCAGTAACATCTTTTTCCGATCCTTAGAGGTAAACCTTCCCTTTAGTTCAATAATAATTCCGTTTGGGAGTATAAGGTCAGGAATATACTTTCGCTGTTCGGAAATCTCGTAGTAAAGATTAATAGTTTCATACTCAAAAGGAATTTTACTTTTATGCAATTTAGAACAAACATCCTCTTCATATTTACTTCTATATCTATTGTTGTCTATTTTCATAATAAGTCTTTTTATTGTGGCAACTGTGACATAATCCTTGTAGATTAGATTCGTCTAATTCAGCTCCACCTTGTTTGATAGGTACAATGTGGTCGACTACATCAGCAGGTTTAACCATATCATTTTTTAAACAATGAACACACAAAGGGTTCTTATCTAATACAACTTTTCTTAACTTTCGCCAAGCGTACTTTCTGTAGAACGAAGTGTCACCACCCCAAGACTTGTTTTTTTCAGCCTTAGTTCGTCTATCTCTTGGTTTAGGAAGCCAAGGCATATTATCTTACTTAGATTTTGCTGATCCACCAAAGAAGAAGTCTATAATGGTGTTTACTTTACTTGACATAGCACCAAATACTGTACTTATAAAACCTATTTCATAATCTGAAAGTTCTAAAGTATTTGTTATAAAGCACTTGAACATAAAGTAAGATATAAGAAAATAAGCACAAGTAAAGATAATAGCCAATATCTTTTGTATGAAGCTATCGTCCATAAACATTGTTCTAGCACTATCTCTATCTTGAACCTCCAAAGCAAACATATCCTTCTCGTGGTCTTGTATAACTTTCTCAAACTCATTTTTAAGTTTTAATCGTTCTTCATCAGTTGTTACTACATCGTCTATTATAGTAGAAGCTTGTCCTACTAAACTTTTAATAATATTCTTTATCATAATGTAATTATATCAGGTGCGTATCTGTACTTAGTATCTCCATCTTTATCTTTATAAGCCTCTAAAACTTCTCGTCTGTTCTTAGATTTTTTAAGGGATATGTGAATCCAAGAGAAATCAAATTCATTTATCATTTGGTCAAACTCAACAGCATTATCTATAATCCAGTCGTAAACTTCTTTATTACACATTTGACCTTCCTTCCAAAACTGTATATCGACAGCTTCGCCTTTGCTGTGTTGCGACTTATTAGACCCACTAATAGCACGATTAAGCTCTTTGGAACGATAACCACTACTAATCCTGATAGGACCAAGGTGGTCACGAAGAGGCTGTAAAAGATTTGTAACAATCCTTTGCAAATTCTCCAAGTCTTTTTTTGTCGGCTCATTATCTATTCCAAGTCTTTTGGCTGTGTTACTTCGAGTAATCTCTGATAACACAAAGTTTTTACTTAGTCTCATTATTCAGTTTTTGCTTGTTTAATCTCTAAATCTTTAACTACTTTGCGTAGATTATCTACTTCTTTTTGTAGATAGTTTATTTTTAAATCTTGTTTAGCATCATCAGGTAAAGCACCCATTTCACCTCTAGGCCATTTAACTCTAAATTCGTGATTAAGTGCTACATCGTCTTGCATACGCATAACATCTAGCTGTAACTGAGAAATTTCAGCAGTCAATGTAAACCATATACCTGCAAGAGAAATAATACCTGCTACAATACCTATCAAGCTTTTTACATCTAAATGTATCTTAGAGCTTTCATTTAAATCAAAAGTATCTTGTAGCTCTTTACTCATTTATCTTTAATTTGATTAGCAGCTAACAATAATTCTATCTTGTGTAACTTAGTCGATATATCTGCTAAGATAACCTTTAATTCGTTATCAGATTGCTCTAAGTGATATACCCTAGAAGAAAGTTTAGTTACTTTAGTTTGTAGGTTAGTCCAAACACCTACACCAGTTGAGAGTAATACAACTATTGATATTATCAACTCTATTAATCCTATTGTCACTTGCATTGTTTTGTTTTAATTTAAAGGGAGTGAAAGTAGTCTATCGAAAAGGTAGCGAAAAGATACACTACAATCAATCTCCCTTTTTATACTGCTTGTATTGTTATTTTTGCTCCGTAAATCTCATCTGTTGCAGCACCTTGTTCAAGTAATAATATCAAATAATTATCTGCCACACTCTCCCAAGCTGTGCTTAATGTTAGTGTTGTATTTGCTGTGCCTGTGCCTTTTGATGTTGTTGAGTCATTTACTATTTTACTTGTTAATACTTCTATATTTCTGTTTTGACTTGCATATATATCAACATCTGTAACCTCATATCCTAAAGGCACAAAACAAGTTGCATAAATTTTACCTCTATTAACAAAGGTAGTAGGGCGTACCGAACCTAAACTATCTCTAGTGTACATATTAAAACTATCTGAGCCTGTTGTGTGAAACTCATTTGGTGCTAAAGTAATTGAAGTTGTAGTTACACCTTGATATAAATTTGGTGTTGATGTTCCTGGTGTTATTACGTTGGTTAAATCTGATGGTATAACAAATAATTTTGCCCCTTTTATTATAGGAAAACTAGGTGTAATAGCATCAATATCTATAGAACTTACTCCACTTGCAGTTTCACCATCAACTGTTACAACTAATCCATTAGGGGCTAAAGGGTGTTTTAAATATAATTTTTGATTGTCATAAACTCTTGAGCTAGTCGTTCCACTAAAATTAAGTTTACTTATTGCTGACCCTGAATTTATATCAGCGTTAGTTTCTGCAATAGAATTAATATTATCAAAATCTATAATACTTGCCTCTATATTATTTATTCTGTTTTCATTACCTTCTGATGGAGGTCTAAAACTAGTAGTACTAGCAGGTGTGGGTGCAGTTATTGTATAATTTACATTATCAACTTTAAACCACTCACCACTCATTGTCTCACTTTGAGCTTTAAAAGTACCTCCTAAAAATGAGTAGTAATTATAATCTGAATTACCATTTATAGAATATTTAATAAGTTTTATCGGTGAAACATCAGGACTAAATATATCAGCTTGTAATATTTCTAATGGCTCAACCTGAAGGTCTAAAAATTCATTACATAATAACTGTGTAGGATTTAAAAAACCACCACTATTACCTCTTCTAAATCCTGATGTAACTGATTCAGGTGTAGTACCATTTAAATATTGTATGCAATTTACATTGACTGATTCACTACCTGATTGACCTATAACTAAATCACCTAATTGGAAATCTTCTTCAGCAGTAATAGTAGTCTGATTAGCTACAAATTTTAAACCTTCTCCTTCATCAGTTAGAGCTAAAGACCCTTCTGAATCGTTAATATTTGATAAAACCGATGGAGTGTATTTATCTGTATTAAAAGTCCTGACTGATAGAGATGATATATATGGGTCTGTACCAGGCCAACTCGTGCCTCCAGGATTTATAGGTCCTAAAACTCCTCCTGCATAAGTACCATTATCATAATTATAATAATATACGTTTCTCTCACCTGTTAATTTAACGTGTACTTGACCAGTTATTGGTGGTAAATCAGCTTCTACATTTAAACTGCCCCAAGTTGTAATTACTCTTTTTCTTGATGATAGATTTATGTTTGGCCATTGAACTTCCATATTACAAGGACCAACACTATTACTAGAATTTAACTGGTCAGGATAGTTTGGGTCAGACCCTAAAGATGTTTGTGCGCCTGGTGGATAACCTATTACGAGTCTATTTGTTGGCTCAGATATTACCCATCTGTACCTATCGCTAGTAGTTGAATGTGTTAAATAATAGTCAGTTGTACCATCACTAATTCTAACTTGCCAATAAAATTGACTATAATAGTGCATACCTTGTAAAGACGGGTCAGTTTGTGATAATGTATTTAAGTTATCTATTACAAGTGATTCTGATAATACTTCTTTGTAATATAAATTAAGATTTAGATTTAAACAAGCTGAATCAGGTGCAGACGGGTCGTTTTGCATATCACCTACAAAAGTGTAAGATGAATAGTCTTGTGGTATTATTACTATTTGTGCTGAACCAAATGAATAGTTAGCTGTAACACTATTGTAAGGAGGTTCATAAGTAGATGTTCCACCACCCATAACAACACCTCTATTAGCATTTGTTGTTCCATCAATAATTAATAAATTATCCTCTACCTCTGATGATGGAGTATCTGCTTCATCTCCCTTATCGTATTTGTAGAATGTTAAATCTCCTGATGTATTACCTTTGTAATTATTAGGTTGAATAAAGTTATATCTACCATCTGATAAAAGTCCAACAGTATTAAATGTTTTTAGTGACTCTTGTAATACTTTATACTTATGGTATCTATTTGGAAACTTCTCAGGGTCTGTTATAAATGGGAATTTTGAAATTCTATATAATGAAAATGGATCGTCTGATTGGTAGGTATCTCCATCTCTCCACCAATCTACTGATGTGTATATCCAATCTTGATTATCTCTAGCAGGTGCATTGTTATTAACTCCTGAATCTGCTGTTACATTATATATACCTGAGTCATCTCCAAAATCTTTAATGTGTTCTATTATAGGATTAGCAGTTGCTGTTTCTGCTGCTGTTAAAGACGATTCAGGTTGCTTTGAGTAAGTTCCTATTGAGTCTGCCGCTGTAATATATGATTGATATGGAAATGGGAAATTTTCAAATTGTGAGAATGATGGTTGTACCCATCCGAACCACCAAATACCTGCATCACTTATGGCATTTTTATACACCCTAACAAAGTATCTCCTATCACCTTTACTAAATACATCATACATAAAATCTTCATCAGTAGAGTTTTGTATGTTACATTTGATAATACATTCTGATGTAATATATTGTCTATCTCTAGTACCTCCTTCACCAGTCCATCTAACTTCAAATCCCTCCCCGTGTAAATCAATTACACTACTACTTCCTGCCCAATCTTTTCTCCATATCTCAACATACCAAGTTGTACCTGCTTGACCTGAAATTTCAGCGTGTCTATACTTTCCGTAAGCCATAATACCTTTTTATCTTCTTTGTTTTCTTCTGTTAGCTCTATCGAATACAATCAATAAATCATCACCCGATATTCTCACATCAGGTATAGCCCCTCCACCACCTAAAGCGTGGTTAGGTATAATTGTTCCTTTTTGGGAAGGTACGAATAATTCAGGTCCTCTTTCCCCAACGAGGCTGACTTTACCTAAAGGTGGTTGACCTCCACTAGCAAATCCTCCACCAAACATACCACCTAATATATCTTTAAACCCTTGATTTTTACCAAATGCTTTTTGCGCACCTGCTGTACCACCAAGTCCAGTAAAAGAAAGTATCGCACTTAGAACAAGTGCTTTAATTATCATCGAAGCAATTTGTTTTGCTAAATCTATAAATATTGCCTTCATACCCTCTAAGAAGTTTTGACCACTTAGAATAGTATCTGCAAATGATTGAGCAAAGTTTTCTGATAAACTAACAGCTAAACTATTAAGTGAATTAGTCCACCTTTGACTTGATGCTAATTGTTCTTCTTTTAATCTAACATCTTCTTGATATGCTGCCCAAGCGTTTTCGCCAAAGATAGCATCGTAAGCTTCTTGAAGGGATCGTGTTTTAGGTTCTTTTGTAGGTGTTGTTGCACCTCCACCTTCTACACTAAAATCAAATACACCCATTATTCCTTCACCAATACTGCTTTTAAAGTTCTTGTATGTATCCATAAACTTTGAAGCACTATCTGAGAATTTACCAAATTTAGTTAATTCATCATCAGGTATAATAGTTAGTTCCTCTGATGGTGTAAAGTTTTCAAATATTGTTATACCAAACTTAGAAGCTATTTCTCTTAATCTAGTAACTGTCTTATTAAACATATCAATAAAAAAGTTACCTATAGAATTTGCTATATTTTGAAACCTCTCTTTTAGTGCCTTACCATTATCTATTACAGCTTGACCTAAAATACCTAAGACTTCTATTAACTTATCGACTATAACAACTATAGCTCCAACTACAAGAACTACTGGTGCTGCCGCTGCTATAAAATTACCCATCGCAACAAATCCTGCCACTAATGCTCCACCTAAACCACCTATTATTAAAGCTAGTGGTCCTATAGCTGCTGCAATAGTTCCTATCGTTATTATAAGGTTTTGTGTTGTATCATCTAAGGCACTAAATCTATTTGCTAGGTTAGTTAGAAAGTTTATAAGTGGCATAATTCTATCAGCAAGTAAAGCACCTAATTCTAAGTTTAGACCCTCTATTGCCGATTGCATTTTCTTTACTTTTGCGACAGTAGTTTTACTCATCGCATCTGCCATTTCATTTAACCTAGTTGTATTGTTATCATACTCATCGGTTAATTCGGCTAACTTATCTCTGTTCTCAGATAGTATAAGTAATTGATTGGCTGCTGTTGTTCCAACTAAACCTTGAGCTTCACTAAGACTCATTGTGCCACTAGATAAATTTTCTAGTGTAGAACCAAACGGAATACCCTCTTCATTCAACTTCATAAATACTTTACGAAGTCCTGTACCTGCCTTTGATGCCTTAATACCATTATCCATTAAGATACCCATCATAGCAGATAATTCTTCTATATCTACACCAACTGCTTTTGCTGAAGCACCTGCGTGACCAAATGCTGTTGCAAATGTACTAAGTTCTACTGATGAATTTGCTGCGGCACTTGCTAAGGTATTGGCTACTTTTGCTGATTGCTCTGTTTCGAGTCCAAAAGCATTTATAGATTTAGATACAACTTCTGCTGCTAAAGATAAATCTTCTCCAGTAGCTAAGGCAAGGTCTAATATAGATTGTTGCATCCCTTGTATAGCTTGTGGATCAAAACCTTTACGACCTAATATTAATTGTAGGTCGGCTACTTGAGATGCTGTAAATTGAGTAGTTGCACCTAGTCGTTTAGCTTCGTCTGTGAGCATTTTAAACTCTTCAGCAGTAGCACCTGTTACTGTGTTTACCTTCATCATACTATTCTCAAACTGAGAGAATGTGTCGAAGGCTTGTTTACCCATAGCAACTAAAGGTGCTGTAACACCAAAAGTAAGGGTCGAACCAATACGAGCTGCGTTAGAAGCAAAACCTGCTATTGATTTATTTGCTTTACCAAGACCTGCCTCTAAGCCTTTAATATTAGCAGCTACAATTATCGATATAGTTTTTACTCCACCCATTTTAAACTTTGATTTTTTTAGGTTCTGTTAATTTGTATCTTTTAAGAACCTCAGCGATTTGCTCTTTACTAGCAACATCTTTTTTAATTTTAACTTTGCTGTCCCAAGGGAAAGGCATTAATTCTTTTGGTTTAAGTCGATGTTTCGAGTGAGGTACTATACAACTGTGTACTATCATTCTAGTTTGTTCCCATCTGTTTTGAGAAAGCTGTTCGTTGTACTTTCTAAAGCCTCTTATTTTGTTGTCTAAGGAACGTGGGGTCAAATCATATAATTCTGAATCACTTAACCCCAACATTCCCAATCCAACTTCTTCTAACTTATCCCAATTTACTTCACCTGTATCTTCATCAATAATATCCTCTCCCTCTTCTACTTTCCCTTTTTCTGAGGTTGGTCTAATTGGAACGCTTCAAAGATTTCATTTATCTTAGAGAAATCTTCATTGTCTATCCATTGTTCAATATCTCGAACTTTGTACTTAAACTCTTCTCCGTTCTTCTTAGCACCATATTTTAGACCATAGTAAGCGATAATACCAACGTGGTCTATCTCTGTTCCTAGTTGATCCATTTGATTTAACTTTAAGTTACAATCGTTACAGATGTCTTTTAAAGCTAAATAACTAAATCTAATTGGTCGTTTCTGACCACCTATTTCTACCTTTTTCATTTTTTGTTACCTTTTTAATTTAAATTGATTTATAAAACTTTCTTTAGTGATATTGAACTTAGCCAAATTGTAGTTGCACCTGAACCTCGAACAATCTCAAGACTTTGCATTTCAGGATATAACAAAACCGAGTGCGTTCCTTGTGTTGATGGAATCTCCATATGTAAATCGGGACTAGATTGCCAACCTCTATCTACTGATAAAGTACCTGATGGACTTGGAGAACTTGAAATTGTATAAGTCAAAAGATAATAATCACCTGAACCACTCATTATATTTGGAGTGGCAATATTTGTAGTACCACTAGTAGTAATAATTTTACCATAACCATTTTCGACAACACTAGCTGCTCCTGTTCCTGAATTATCTACAGTCCAATAACTAGGGTTATCAAACCCTGTATCTCCAATCAACTCAGGACCAAGTCCATTTGGATAAACATTACCAGTTCCAGTAAATGTAGCCGAACAAGTTAGATTATCCTCGACTCCTGCATCAAAGCTTACCGATGATACAAGTGCGTTTCCTTGCCAATGTGTAATATCGGTAGGGTCTTGATAATCGGTCGCTTCAGGTGCTAATTCAATTTGCCAAGACGATACATATATAATATCATCTGCTACTTGAGCATTACCTAAACCTGGAGCTACAGCAAAAAGTGTTGTAGCATCTGCAGCACCACCTTCAAATTTGTAAGTTACTCTTACTCGAGTCCAATTTGCAGGAACATTATTTGCACCTGTGTTTAATCCTGTTATTTTTTTTACTGCTGCTGTAGTTAGTGTTGCTATTGTTCCATCACCACTCAAAATTTCAAAACTATCAGGCACTACATCTGAGCCATTGTTTACAAAAAAAGTAGCATCTGCATTGTTTGGACTTGCGGGGTCTCCTTTAACATAAAAAGTAAAAGTAACATATTTACCCTCTAACCTAGAACTACCTACATTGTATTGTAGTCTTTTATATGTAGCACTTCCTGTGATAGCTAATTTAGATGCTGTACTACCACTAAAAGGATCATCTTGTAAATTTGTTTGAGATATTAAGCCTGTGCCTAACAAAAACCCATCAACCCCACTTTGAGTAAGGTTAGTGCG
>Ga0181412_1000420_pt1 | contig 18292 bp, 27 predicted proteins | sample 35SPOviralmetaG_FD_130113 | JGI IMG/M metagenome (GOLD analysis project Ga0181412, IMG submission 130113) | Marine viral communities from the oligotrophic San Pedro Time Series (SPOT) site, San Pedro Channel, CA, USA - 35 SPOT_SRF_2012-08-15 | ecosystem: Environmental > Aquatic > Marine > Strait... | reverse complement strand
GCCAAAACATTAGATGCTAACGTAAGTGACATTGTGTATGGGATTAATGTTGGTTGCACAATGGCAGGAATGGAACTCCTGGGTGGAGAAACTGCCGAGCATTTTAGAGCAAATGACTACGACCTTGCTGGTTTCTGTACTGGTGTTGTAGAGAAGAATGAGATTATTGATGGTCAGAATATCAGACCTGGTGATGTAGTCATCGGTATTGAGAGTAGTGGTCTTCATAGTAATGGATACACACTCATCAATGATATGCTGTGGAGAAATTATATTTTCTATAAGGAGATGCCTGAGCTGTTGGTTCCAACCACCATCTATGCTCGTCTGATCCAGCACCTATTGGATGAAGTTCCTATCCTTGGTATGGCACACATTACAGGCGGAGGACTGCCTGAGAACCTTCCTAGGTGCCTTCCAGCAGGTCTTAGAGTTGATGTGAACTACGACGCTTGGGAGAGACCAGAACTATTCAATAAGATCCAGCAAGCAGGTGACATTGCTGAGAGTGAGATGCGTAATGTATTCAATCTTGGTATTGGATTCTGTCTAGTGGTGCCACCCGATGTAGTATCACTAACTCAAGGTTTGATTTCCGACACACCATTTGGTATGAGATCATGGGTGATTGGAGAAGTCAAATAAATAATTGAGGGTATACACAATACTGAAGGAGAAGAATGATCGACAATACATGTGTAATCTATACCAACGGAAGTCAAGAGTGTGAGAGAGTAGTTTATCTACTTGAACATCTTGGAGGAGACTATCATGAGTACAAATTACACCAACACTTTACTCAAAGATCATTTGAAAATGAATTTGGTGAAGAAGCAACATATCCTCAAGTAGCTATTGGATCTAAACATGTTGGTGGTCTCAAAGACACTCTTCACTACATGTCTGAACAAGGTATGCTTGTTTGAAATAAATAGAAATAAAGATCAATGGCAAACTGGTACGACGACCAACTATCAAATAGAAATTTTCTATCACCCATTGGGTTTATATTTCTGTTGAATAAGGCAAACAAAGTTTCTTTCTTGTGCCAGAAAGCAGAGATCCCTACTGTAGAACTGGGAGATGTTCAGATTCCAACTAGAGGATTAGTACCTATCCCAGTTGAAGGTAACATGCGTTATAGTGATTTTAACATTGAATTTATTGTTGATGAAAATCTAGAGAACTATATGCAGTTGCATAACTGGATGCGTGCATTAGGTACACCTCAAGAGTTTGCAGAAAGAAAACTCTGGAGAGATAAGTATGCGAAGGATCCATCAGAAGATCCTAGATTTTCAGATGCAACTCTTCAAGTTCTTAATAATAACAATCTCGCAAATTTTGATGTAGTATTTAAAGATCTCTTCCCAACAGCATTGTCTACTTTGAATTTTGATGTGACTGGAAGTGACAATGATTACTTTACAGCAACTGCAACATTCAAGTATACTATATTTGAAATCAGAAATGTGAACAGCAGCAGAAGAAGATGATAGAGTGGAGACAATATGTACTAGACAATTGGGTTCTTGATCCGAAAGAAAGAAAACTTCTGCAGGATGGACCTAAGAGTTTAGCGCAAGCATGGCATTTACAAGCAATCAAACATCGTTATGAATCTAGAAACACTTCAAGGAATGTGGAAGACTGACTCCAAATTGGATGATGATCTTCATGACAATGACTCTATAGCAATCCCACAACTCCATATGAAATACATGGAGTATCACAATATGTTTTCTCTTATGAAAAAAGAGAGGGTGATTGAAATGAAACGTCTTATCAGAGATAAATGGTTGTACTATAAAGGTAAGGCACCTGCAACCATATACAAAGAGATGCCATTTGATCTTAAACTTACTACTAAAGAAGAGATCTCAATGTTCATCGATGCAGACGAAGAGGTCGGAAAACTACAATTTAAAATAGACTACATAGAACAGGTACTCTTCTTTTTGGATGGTGTGTTGAGGATGATCAACTCCCGCACATACCATATCAAAAATGCTATTGAATGGAAGAGGTTTCAATCTGGTATGTAACACTGATGGATCTTGTAATTAAAAAGAAGAATGAAGTATATCTTAAGGTAGAAGCAGAACCAGGATTAAATTATGAGCTCGCAGACTTCTTTTGTTTTGAAGTAGAGTCCGCTAAGTACATGCAAAAGAATCGCCGTTGGAAAGGATGGGACGGCAAGATACGTTTATACTCGCCAGCTACAGGAGAGATCTATTGTGGTCTTTTAGACTATCTTTTAGACTGGGCAGATAAGAAAGGATATAAGTATCGCATGGAGGATTGTAAGTTCTTTGGACATCCTCTAGCACAGAATGATTTTATCACTCCAGAATCTGTAGTGGGGTTTGTAAAATCTCTGGGGTTGCCCCGTGCATTGAAGGTGCGAGATTATCAGTATAAAGCAATATACGAAGCACTAAAATACAACAGAAGATTGTTGCTGTCGCCCACGGCATCAGGAAAATCATTAATGATTTATTCATTGGTCAGATTCCATACGAATGTTAATAGAAATATTTTAATCATTGTTCCAACTACATCTCTAGTTGAGCAGATGTATAAGGACTTTGAAGAATATGGATGGATGGCGACCGAAAACTGCCACAAAATATACGCGGGGGCAGACAAATATACGAACCATCAGGTGATAATTACCACTTGGCAATCGATCTATAAGGAACCTCGTAAGTGGTTTGACAGGTTCGATGTGGTAATCGGTGACGAGGCGCACCTTTTCAAAGCCAAATCTCTCACTTCTTTGATGGGTAAGTTGCATGAATGTAAATATCGTATTGGATTTACAGGAACTCTTGATGGTGCAAATGTTAATCAGTTAGTTCTTGAAGGTGTCTTTGGTAGATGCTCTCAAGTGACACGAACTGCTCAATTGATGCAAGAAGGATATGTTGCTAAGTTGAAAGTAAAGATTGTTCTAGTGAAGCATGAAGAGAAATTGTTTGAAGGATACCAAGACGAGATTGGATATCTTATAGAGCATGAAGGTAGGAATAAATTTATCCGCAACCTTGCTTGTGACTTAGAAGGAAATACTCTAGTCCTCTTCAACTATGTAGAGCGTCATGGGGTGCCTCTTTATGAGATGATAAATAGTTACACCGAAAGACCAGTACATTTTGTACATGGTGGTGTAGATGTCAACGACCGCGAAGATATCAGACTACTAACTGAAAAGTCTGACAATGCAATTATCGTTGCTTCATATGGTACGTTTTCCACAGGCATCAACATCAAAAGATTACACAACGTTATTTTCGCAAGTCCCTCAAAGTCCAGAGTACGCAACCTACAATCTATCGGTCGTGTCCTAAGGAAAGGCGAAAATAAATCACAGGCAACATTATATGATATTGCTGATGATATCTCTACCGATAGAGGTAACAACTACACACTCAACCATTTAATGGAAAGAGTTAAAGTGTACAATCAAGAAAAATTTAATTATGAAATCATAGATGTCAAAGTAAAAACTTATGATTAATTACGCAAAACATGATGAAGAGTTCTACGGAATTTTCAAATTAGTAAGCGGGGAAGAAGTCCTGGGTAAAGCAGTGCTCACAGATGATAATGAAGAGACCTTAGTTTTTCTTCAAGATCCTGTTGCTGTGTCAATGATTGTTAAAGAATCTTCTGACGAATCAAAAGTAGTCAGAGGGATGGGACTATCTCAGTGGCAGCAATTGTCAGATGAAGATTTTTTTATCCTACGGGAAAAAGATATCATCACAGTTGCTTCTATGAAGAAAGAAATTATTATTCTGTATGAAGCATTTCTCTTAGGAGAACAAGATACAGAAAAAATGAAAAGGGAACGAGAAGTAGAACTCGATCCCAGTGTCGGTTACTTGGGTAGAATTGATAAAGCAAGGAAGTCTTTAGAGAAGATCTTTAAAAATCCTCCTGATTCAAAATAGTAGCTAAACCGATCCTTGAACCCTTACAGAGTTATTCTACAGAGAATTGACAATCTTGTCAAGTGTGTTATAATATAAACAATGCAAAACCTAAATGAAAGTCACTCCAAAAAAACAAAAACAACATTACGTTGATAATCAAGAGTTTCTCGCTGCAATTGTAGCGTATAAAAGCAAGGTAAAAATTGCTGCTCTTAAAGAAAATCCTGACTTTACTCCAGAACAAATTAAGAAGTGGACTAGTCCCAACAAACCTAGAGTGGGCAATTATTTGGGTAGTTGTTTTTTGAAAATTGCAACGCACTTATCATACAGACCAAACTTTATCAACTACATGTATAAAGATGATATGGTCTGTGATGGAATTGAGAACTGCATTCAGTATATAGATAACTTTGATCCTGAAAAATCTAAGAATCCCTTTGCATATTTTACTCAGATTGTATACTATGCTTTCTTGAGAAGAATTCAAAAAGAAAAACGCCAGATGGAAATCAAGGATAAAATTCTTGAGAAGTCTGGATATGATCATGTGTTTACAGTTGACGGGGATGCTCATTCCGATTATAATCAGATCAAATCCCGAGTAGAATTCAATTCCAAACGATGACTAAGAAAACCGATCAGGAACGATTGCAAGATGCAATCCAAAAAGATAGTCCATGTAGAGATGATAACGATCGCGGCTACTGGCGCAAGAGACTTCGTGATTTAGAACCTAAGAATGAAAATCCTTCTGATAACTGATCAACACTTCGGTGTTCGTAATGACAATCAAAACTTTATTGATCACTATAGAAAATTTTATGGTGAGGTAGTCCTTCCATTTATCGATGCCAATGGTATTGATACGATTGTTTGTCTGGGTGATACCTTTGATAAACGTCGCTCCATTAACTTCATGTCATTGGAAGCAGCAAAGGAAATGTGGTTTGATCCTCTCTTAGAGAGAAATGTACACATGCATATGCTCGTAGGTAATCATGACATTTACTACAAAAACACTCTTCGAGTTAATGCCCCAAATGAATTACTTGGGGGATACGACAACATCAGTGTCTATACTGAACCTACAGATGTTATGTTTGGTGGTCTTTCTATATTCCTTCTCCCTTGGATTTGCGATGAAAATCGTGCAGAAGTTCTGGAGAGACTAGGAACTACTGAATCAAAAGTATGCATGGGGCACCTAGAACTCAATGGGTTTGAGGCACATCCTGGTCATGTAATGCAAAATGGGATGGAGGCATCCATCTTTAAAAGATTTGCTAAGGTCTTTAGTGGTCACTACCACCAAAAATCTCGTAAAGGTAATGTAAATTATCTTGGAAACCCTTACCAAATATATTGGAATGACTATGCACAGAAGCGTGGGTTTCATGTATTTGATACCGACACTCTGAAGACAACTTTCATTAGGAATCCTTTTGATGTATTCCATAAGTTATACTATAACAATGGAATCACTCTACCAGATCCAAAAGAACTGAAAGGTGGTTTTGTCAAATTGATTGTAGAGGAAAAGGGAGACTATGCAAAATTTGATTATGTAGTAAGACAACTCCAGGACATGAGTCTTGGTGATTTAAAGATTATTGAAGACCTGAGTATTGAATCTGAAACGAATTCGGTACTGGAAACCGAAGACACAGTAACTTTGCTAGACAAATACATAGATGAAATAGACCTTAAGGTCGATAAAAATAATATTAAAACAATATTAAGATCATTGTATACCGAAGCAATAGAAATCTAATGTTCATTCTTACGGCAACAGATACAGGTGGCGTTTACGCTGTCTCTAACGATAAGAATCAAAAACAAGTTCATATCTTTGAAGAAGAAGATGATGCCTTTCGTTATGCCGAGATGTTAAAAGCAGAAGATTATGAAGATGACTTGGAAATATTGCAAATTGATGCTAATATAGTAGCAATGAATTGCGATAAGTACGGGTATCACTATTCAGTAGTAAAAAAAGACGACCTGGTAATTCCTCCATAACATGATTACATTTGAAACTATTCGCTGGAAGAACTTCTTATCAACAGGAGACCAGTGGACTGAGATTGATTTTTGCGAATCACCCTCAACACTTATTATTGGAAATAATGGCGCAGGGAAGTCTACTATGCTGGACGCCCTGTGCTTTGCTTTGTTTGGGAAAGCATTCCGAAAGATTAATAAACCCCAATTAGTAAATTCTATTAACGAAAAAGAAACCAAAGTAGAAGTTACCTTTACTATTGGTAAAGATTCTTATCGTGTATTCAGAGCGATTAAACCAAATGCATTTGAACTTTACAAAAATAATAAACTGGTTGACCAGGACGCAGCAACCAAAGACACTCAAAAATATCTTGAGCAATCCGTACTCAAACTTAACTATAAGTCATTTACCCAAGTCGTCATTCTTGGGTCCAGCACCTTTGTACCCTTCATGCAACTCACTGCCTCTCACCGACGAGAGGTAATAGAAGACTTACTTGATATTAATGTCTTCTCTAATATGAATAAATTGCTGAAGGATCGTATTAGTTTATCGCAAAATCAAAGTAAAGATTGTCAGTACATGCTGAGTCTTGCTGAACAGAAAGTAGATGCACAGAAAAAACTACTATCTTCTTTGACAGAAATCAATGAGTCACGTCAAGAAGAGAAGCAGCAGAAGGTCAATGCAAACCTTGAACAAATCAATGAACTGCAATTAAAAATTAAAGAACTAGAAAATATTACTGAGCAATATAATAATCATAGTCTAGACCTGGATGAATGGCATCAACAACTTTCTTGTGCCCTTCAACAAAAATCAGAGTTTACAACTAACTTAAAAGCAGTTAGCAAGGATCTTAGATTCTTTAAGGAAAACCACCAGTGTCCTACTTGCCACCAGCAGATTGGTGAGCAATTGCGTGATGCTAAAACTAAAATCCTGATTACAACTGGGACTGCTTTATCGCAAGAGATAAAAACTTTAGATGCTTCTCTTATAGAATACAAAGAAATTATTGAAAATCAAGAGAAGTTGAATCAGACGATTCGCGAACTGCGAAAGCAAACAACAGAAAGTGAGAGAGAAATTGTTAGGTTTGAATTTGAAAATCTATCAATCCAAAAAGAGATTATCAATCTGCAACAGATAACTCCAAACATTGATAGAGAAGAGGAGACAATGTTTGCTCTCCAAAAAGATCTATCAGATACAGAATCTGATTGTTCTGATGTAAGTAGGAAACTCGATGAGTATCAAGTAGTCAGTTCTCTTCTCAAAGACTCTGGTATCAAGAGTCAAATTATCAAGAAGTATGTTCCTGTTTTCAATCAGTTAATTAATAAATATCTCCAGTCAATGGATTTCTTTGTTAACTTTACACTTGATGAAGAGTTCAATGAAGTTATCAAGAGTCGCTTCAGGGATGAGTTTTCATATGCATCATTCTCTGAAGGTGAAAAGCAGAAGATTGATTTAGCACTTTTGTTTACTTGGCGGGAAGTTGCTCGTATGAAAAATAGTGTTGCTACTAACCTACTCATTCTTGATGAAGTATTTGATAGTTCACTAGATGCCTCTGGTACTGGAGAACTTCTACAGATTCTTCGTGGTCTTGGTAACGATACAAATGTTTTTGTTATTTCTCATAAGGGAGAGATCCTTGTAGATAAATTTTTACGAACGATTAAGTTTGAAAAGATTAATGATTTCTCAAAAATGTCAGATGATTCTTAGGGTTGGGACAGTAACAAAAGTGTCCCACCAGTTGTCCAGGAGCAGAGATCTCTGCTATAATTAAAAGGTAATCGACAGAACTGCATGGTCAACCAAGAAGTCAAGGGAACGCTTGCTAGACTCCTAGCAACTGAGAATCTCACGATTGAGCATAGGAAAGTCAGTACAGCATACTTTGATGTGGACAAACGAGTTCTATGTCTGCCTATCTGGAAGACTGCTTCTAGCGTCGTCTATGACCTTCTGGTAGGGCATGAGGTAGGACATGCTCTCTATACACCTAATGAAGACTTCAGCAGTGTCTCAAAGGCATTTGTGAATGTTCTGGAGGATGTTCGTATTGAGAGAATGATGAAGCAGACTTATCCTGGTCTTCGCAAGTCTTTCTATGAAGGGTATAAACAACTATGGGACATGGATTTCTTCGGAGTCAAGGAAGAGGAGATAACCAAGTTAGCATTGATTGATCGTATCAATCTTTATTATAAGGGTAATAGTGAGGTGCCTTTCTCTGAAAAAGAAATGCTATGGGTAGAACGTGCTGATAAGACTAATAGTTTTAAGGACGTTCTTGATCTTGCTAAGGAACTTTGGAATGAAGCAGTACAGAGGCAAGAAGAAAAAGATTTTATGTCTATGCCTATGAGTTCTGATGGCAACAGACAAGCAGATGAAGAAGAGGAGTTGACACCTCAAAATTCTAGTGCTGACGAAGAAGATGATATGACCCTTGAAGAAATGCTAGAAGAAGCACATAGACGTGAGGAAGAGAATGATAACTCAGATCTAGACACTCCATCATACGAATCTGACGATAGAGGTGGAGATGTCACACTAGATCAAGATTTTGATGAGACAGAATCTATTACTGATGCTTCTCTTCAGGAAGCATTGCAAGAGATGGTTGATGATAATGCAAAGGAATGGGTTTATCTAAATGTTCCCAATCCAAAATTGAGTGATTATCTTGTTCCTTACAATGAAATCTCTAAAGATCTCCGAGAACATTATTATGAGGGAGCATTATCGGAGGAATATTATGGCAGGAACATTGAGTTTGCAAACAATCATTTCAATACCTTTAAGAAAGATACTCAAAAGACAGTCAACTATTTGTGCAAGCAGTTTGAAATGAAGAAGTCTGCTGACGAATACAAACGTGCAGCAATTTCTAAGACGGGTGTTGTTGATACTAACTCTCTGCACAAGTATAAACTTACCGAAGACATCTTTAAAAAAGTTACTACAATTCCTGAAGGTAAGAACCATGGTGTAGTAATGCATATTGATTGGTCTGGTTCTATGCAATATCAGTTGCTTGATACTTTGAAGCAGACTTATAATTTGATTTGGTTTTGTAAGAAGTCTGGTATACCTTTCAGAGTGTTTGGTTTCCAGTCAGGTTATATTGGAGAAAAATTTAGTGATATAGAGACTGCACAAGAAGTTGGAGATCTTTCTATCCCTGATGATTTTCAATTATTTGAGTTCTTCTCTTCTAGACAGAATGCTAAAAGTCTAGATGAATCTATGAGACTCTTATATCTTCAAGTGTTTGCTATTGCAGGATCACGAATTCCTCACTGCACTAAGTATACCTTGGGAGGTACTCCTCTTTCAGAAGCAATTTACTTAACTCGTGAAATTGTTTCTAATATGAAGAAAGTTGAGAACGTTACTAAGGTGAATGTTATCTGTCTGACTGATGGAGAGGCAAATCCTATTAGTTTTGTTCAGAACATTCCTGAGGATCATAGGTACTATGGAAATCGCACAAAGCGTTATACATACTTGTGTCATCAACGAGGGAAAATTTTCTTTCTTCGGGATCCTAAGACTGGATATACTCGTAGATTTTCAAACCATCCTGCTAAAACTACACAGGAGATTGTATCTTTCTATCGTGAGATTACTGACTACAATTGGGTTGGTATTCGTATCTGCAACAAAGCAGATCTAACACGTTTAGTTAAAGAGATTGCATACGAGGATTTGACTATCATCGATAAGCAGTGGAAGAGAGAACGTTTTGCTTCGATCAAAAACAAAGCAGGATTTACTGAATCTTTCTATATGCCAGATCGAGGTATCGGTGAATCTTCTAGTGATCTTGAGGTCCGACAGAAGTCAGAAGTTGCTACAAAAGCAGAACTGACTCGTGCTTTCAAAAAGCATATGGGATCTAAGATGACAAACAAAACTATTCTTAATGCATTTATTGAGCAAATATCATGAAAAAATTTCAATACTTTATGCAAGACAGTTGTCGTTCCTGTATGTACGGAGAGTGGCTTCTACGGAAACAAAGAGGGTGGGAGGATGTAATTGAAATTGTAGATTGCATCCAAGGTAACGAATGGTCGCAATATGCAATTGACAACAACATTGACAAGACACCTACTCTCCTTGCATTTGATGAAGATGGCAATGAAATAGCACGTCTTGAAGGTGGGGAACATTTTACAACTGATTTTTGGAAAGCAACACTGGAGAAACATCGTCATGAAATGTAAAGTTGAACTATACAAAGCAGGTACAATCTTTGAAGAGGTTGTAATTGCTACAGATTATCAAGATGCAAAGAAGGTTGCCTTGGCAAGAAACCCTGGAGCAACTATCATGGGAGTAACAGCAGTATTTGAATGAACATCTTTGTCACTGACGAATCACCTTGGCAGTCTGCTGCTGTCCTACCAGACAAGCACATCGTCAAGATGCCTCTAGAGACCTGTCAGATGCTTGCTATTGTATGCTCTGACAAGTGGGGACATGGTTACGGCACTTTACCTAAAGCAGATGGAACCGCCTATGCTACAGAGAAAGGAGCATTCCGTAATCATCCATGCACCAAGTGGGCAAACGAGACTGTATCAAATGCTCGCTGGTTGCTTGCTCATGGATTTGCTCTATGTCAAGAGTATGCTGCTCGGTATGATAAAGTTCATACATGCTTTACTGCACTTCTTGCTGCTGACAAAATTATTCCTGATGTGAGTTGGGATGATCATACTCCTTTCGTCTTTGCAGGACCTGACGAGTATAAGTATGATACAAGCATTGATATTTTCACTGCATACAAGATGTACATTGCATCTAAACCATGGGTAGCATCCAACTATCTGCGTGTGCCAGATCACAAACCGACCTGGGTCTGACCCAAACCGACCCAAAACCTGCTATAATTACAAAGTAAACAAAGGAAACACGATGCCTCGCAAGTCTGAAGTCACTACTGCACAAATGGTTGAGACTCTCACTAAGAAATTTGGTACTGAAGTCTCTATCGATCAGGTTCGCTCTGTAGCAAATTCTGTAGGTGTATCATATCCTACTGCTTGTAAGCGTCTTGAGTCCTATAAATCTGGTAGGGGAAAGTGGAATCTGACTGCTCAAGAGATTGAACAGGCATATGAAGCACCCTCTGCTTCTCCCGTTGCAAATTATATTCCTGAAAAAGATGGTTCCTATGTCCAGTTTGGTAGTTTTCAGTCTGTACGCAAAGTTATTCAGTCTCGTCAGTTCTATCCCGTTTTCATTACAGGTCTTTCTGGCAACGGCAAAACAATGTCTGTTGAGCAAGCATGTGCTTCAGCACAACGAGAACTGATTCGTGTCAACATCACGATCGAAACTGATGAAGATGATCTTATTGGCGGTTTTCGTCTTGTCAATGGCGACACTGTTTGGCATAATGGTCCAGTCATCGAAGCTCTGGAACGTGGAGCTATACTTCTTCTAGATGAGATTGATCTTGCTTCTAGTAAGATTCTTTGTCTCCAATCAATTCTAGAGGGCAAAGGTGTCTTCCTTAAAAAGATTGGTCGCTACGTTCAACCTGCTGCTGGTTTCAACGTAATTGCAACTGCAAATACTAAGGGTAAGGGTTCTGATGATGGTCGCTTTGTTGGTGCCAACATTTTGAACGAGGCATTCTTAGAGCGTTTCCCTGTCACATTTGAGCAAGAGTATCCTTCTGCTATCACTGAGCAAAAGATCTTGATTAATAATCTGTGTGATCAAGAATTTGCTGAGATGCTGGTCAAGTGGGCAGGTATCATTCGTAAGACATTCTTCGATGGTGGAGTGGATGAAGTTATTACAACCCGTCGTCTGGTCCACATTGTTCGTGCTCAACAAATTCTCGGTGGCGATCGTGTGAATGCAATCAAGGTTTGTGTCAGTCGTTTCGATGAGGACACAAAACAATCCTTCTTAGATCTTTATACAAAGGTTGACGCTGGAGAAGTCAATGAGGATGAAGATGTGGACTGAATTATGTGGGAGTAGAGATACTCCTCTCTACTATTCTTCTCTTATATCCGATCCATCTCAATATGTTTCTTGGGATGATGTCGATGAATGTTTGTACAGGACTGATATGAACTGGCAACTTATCAGTCCCGATGGTATAAAAGACGAAGTTCCCATGTTTATATCTGCCTGGTATGGTGACTATCAGGAGACTCGCTACATCACACACAAAGTTAAAAACGGATATGGTTTTGTAATTACTAAGTATGGTCGCTACAATAGATGCACAAATAATTTATGTCGTGAAATTGAAAACACTCTTGATGTAACATCTGATCTGCATATCTACGGGGGTCATACTGGTTCTCATTCTTTCAAACCTCACCAAGATGAAACAGAAAATATCATCATACAAATTGAGGGGAAAACTCCTTGGGTAGTATTTGATGATAAACTTAATCCAGAACTCAATGTTACATTATGTCCTGGTGATGCAATTTTTATACCGAAAGGATGGTATCATCAAGCAAAACCTTCTGGCACACGTTTATCAATGAGTATTGCTATGTTCGATAAGTCTAGGATTACTATTGATAGAGACCACTTGACTATCAATCCAAATTGATCTATACTATGAAAACCAACATCTGATTATGAAGTACAATGAAGATGCTCTGCTTGCAGAGCTAAAGGACTATATTTCCAGCACATATGGTCAACACTATTCTGCTGGCAACGATGAGATTCAAACATTAGATTTGATTGAATCTTGTGGAGACGCTGAGGCATTCTGTCGTAGCAACATCCTGAAGTATGCTTCACGATATGATCGTAAAGGCACTGCCCGTCGCGACATTATCAAAATCCTACACTACGGATTACTCCTTCTCCACTTCTCCGATAAAACTAGAATCACCGAATCCTATCCTCAATGACAGTAATTTCACGTCCAACAATTGAAGTCCTTAAGAACTTCTGTTCTATTAACAAGTCTATTGTCATCAAACCTGGCAACAAGATTTCAACTCTAAGCATCAACAAAAACATTCTTGCTATTGCTGATGTCAGTGAGCAGTTTGAGAGTGAGATTAGTATCTACGATCTTGGTGTATTTCTTGGCGGGTTGTCCTTGTTTGACTCACCAAAGATCGACACCACCTCATCCAACTATGTGATTGTTAGTGATCAGTCTGGTCGTTCTAAGACTCGTTACTTTTATGCCGATCCAGATATCATCACTCAACCTCCTGAGAAAGAAATTGCTATTCCATCTGAAGATGTAAATTTTAGATTGGAAGCAAACATTCTCGCACAACTTCAACGTGCAGCATCAATCTATCAACTGCCTGATCTCTGTCTGTTTGGATCTGATGGAACTATGAATTTGTGTGTAACTGATAAGAAGAATGATACTTCTAATAGTTACTCAGTCGAAGTCGGAGAATCCAACAAAGAGTTTTGTTATTGTTTCAAAGTTGAAAACCTAAAACTTCTTGCTGGCGATTATGATGTTGCCATCAGCAAGCAAAACGTTGCTCGTTTTAATGGTAGTGGTATTAAATACTTTATTGCACTAGAACCAAATAATTAATCTTAAATAATATGTCCGAAAGAATCGTTCCTCAAATGCCAACTCTTCTAAAAGAGGAGATGGAGTATTACAAACACCACAATATTGACACACGTTTTGGAGGAGAGTCAGCAGAGCATTGCGTAAAGTTTATGTTGATGCATAGAGGTATTAACTTCTATAAACCTGCCGTTGATGATGGCGTTGATCTTCTTGTCCTTGGTGAAGGTGGTGTCCTGAAGAAAGGGCAGATCAAAAAGGTTGTTTGTAAAATGAGGACCGATTCTGGTATGAAAAAACGAAGTGGTAAGATTGTTAAACGAACTTGCTACGACTTTAATTTTCAAGGTGGCACTGAAAAAACTAAAAAACAGAGATCGCCAAAAGATATTGACGTGTTCTACCATGTATTGAGTACACAATACAGAACATTGATTTGGGAGACACCAACTAATATTGTTAGTCTTAGAAAAAATGGTGATTTTATTGCAGTTAAGAATCCCAATCTTGACCGCAATAGCATTATGAAGTTGAAACCAGATATTGACTTTTCTAAGTACCTAGTCTATACTCAGTACGACCCCATTATTTTTCAAAAGTTTCCTGAGTTCTTTAAAAAACCAGTAACGCTAGATCAATTTTTTACATCATGAATGATTTCCTTTGGGTTGAAAAGTATCGTCCTCAAAAAGTTGAGGACTGCATTCTTCCCGAATCTGTGAAGAATACCTTCCAGAGTTTTATTGATCAGGGTGAGATCCCAAATCTCCTCCTGTCTGGAACTGCTGGTGTTGGTAAAACTACTATCGCTAAAGCACTATGCAAACAACTAGGTGCAGACTATTATGTTATTAATGGATCGGATGAAGGTCGATTCCTGGATACTGTACGCAATCAGGCAAAGAACTTTGCTGCTACTGTGTCTCTCACTTCTTCTGCTCGTCACAAAGTTCTTATCATCGATGAGGCGGACAACACAACCCCAGACGTTCAATTACTCCTTCGTGCAAGTATCGAAGAGTTCCAGAAAAATTGTAGGTTCATATTCACTTGTAACTTCAAAAACAAGATTATTGAACCACTACATAGCAGAACAACAGTTGTAGAGTTTAACGTTCGTGGACAGACAAAACAAGAACTTGCTGGTGCGTTTTTTACGAGGTGTCAGGATATCCTCAGGCGCGAGGAGGTCACCTTCGCTCCTAGAGTTCTGGCAGAAGTCATCCAGAAATACTTCCCAGACTTCCGAAGAACCCTCAACGAACTGCAGCGATATGCAAGCACAGGGGTTATCGACACTGGCATTCTGGCGACGTTAGGTGATGCCAATATAGATACTCTTGTATCGGCACTTAAGAATAAGAAGTTTAATGATGTCAAGAAATGGGTAACCCAAAATCTTGATGCTGATCCTGCATCGATCATGCGTAAACTCTATGACAATTTATCTAGTGTGATGGATGGTCCTAGTATTGCAGCAGCAGTTCTAATCATTGCTGAGTATCAATACAAGTCTGCCTTTGCTGTAGACCAAGAGATTAATCTTCTTGCTTGCCTCACACAAATTATGTTGGAGTGTAATTTTAAATGAAATTTAAAGCACTTGTATTCGTCAGATTGAGATCACAGGTTGATGACTCACCAGGTAATGCTGTGAGAGATGCATGTAAGAGATTATCTGAGTTAGACATTAAGAAACTCAGACTGGGTAAAGTGATTGACGTTTGGTTAGAATCACCTACCAGAGAATTTGCCGAAAAAGAATTAGAAATGCTCTCAGATAGATTCCTCGCTAATACAGTTATGGAAGACTGGGACTACGAACTAACCGAAATTGAAAACTTTCCTAAAGGTATTGAATCATGATTGATGTAAAACTAATTCGTTTGATCACTGGAGAAGAGATCATTGCAGAAGTTGTAGATTGGCAAAACGGAGTCATCACTGTTAAGAATGCTCTGGTTGTCATTCCTCAACAAGGTCAAATTGGATTTGCACCTTGGGCATCAGTCATTGATATTACTCAACCTGAGATTGCCCTTGATATGAAACATGTTATTTACTCTGTTGCAGTAATGGCAGATGTCGTTGAGCAGTATGTTAAACTATTCGGTGATGAGTTACTCGTCACTCCAAGCAAGCAACTGATTCTATGACATCGTTAAAGACTCCTCTTCGTTATCCTGGTGGCAAATCTCGTGCTACCAAAAAGATGGCAGAGTTCTTTCCACTATTCAAAGACTACACCGAGTTTCGCGAACCTTTCGTTGGTGGAGGTTCTGTTGCCCTTTATATCACTCAGATGTATCCTCACCTGGATATCTGGGTGAATGATTTGTATGAACCATTATATAATTTCTGGAAAGAACTTCAGTATGATGGACGCAAACTTCGTGACCAGTTGGTTCAACTTAAGCAACGTCATCCAGAACCTGTATCAGCAAAAGAATTATTTTTAGATGCCAAGGACATATTGAACAATGATCAGACATCCAACCTATCTCGTGCTGTTGCTTTTTACGTTGTTAACAAGTGCTCTTTTTCTGGTCTCACTGAGTCCTCGTCATTCAGCAAACAGGCGTCAGAGTCAAACTTTAGTATGCGAGGGATTGATAAAATCCCCTTCTACGGAGAACTCATCCAAGACTGGAGAATTACTAATCTGTCATACGAAGAACTTCTAACTAACAAGAAGGAATCGTTTGTGTATCTCGATCCTCCGTATGAGATTAAGTCTAATCTCTATGGTAAGAAAGGTGGAATGCATAAAGGGTTTGATCACGATGAGTTTTTCTTTGCATGTGATAGATATGCTTGTGACCAGATGGTATCATATAATTCTTCCAATCTAATCAAGTCTAGATTCATTGATTGGAAACCATATGAGTATGATCATACTTATACCATGCGTTCAGTTGGAGAGTATATGAAAGATCAGCAACAACGTAAAGAACTTCTCCTCCTAAACTATGTCGTATGAATAAGCAGTTACTGAAGGATAATTATCTAGTCATCAGAGAGTTTATTTCTCCAGAAGAAGCAAAGCGATGTGCAAAAGAGTTTAGAGAGATTGACTCTAAAGAATATTTTCCTGGAGATGATCAGGCACCCAACTCTGCTGCTGCATATAATATTAAACCTGCTCTAGAGATTCACTGCAATACCACTCATAAGGTTTCTGAGGCAGCACAAACTTTTGTCCTTCCTACCTATTGTTACTCTAGAATATATAAGACTGGATGTGATCTTAAAAGGCATATTGATCGTGCTGCATGTGAAGTATCAGTAACTCTACATTTAGAAGGTGACCTAGATTGGCCTATCTGCATAGAAGCATCCGATGGCACTTCACATTCAGTAGTTTTAAATCCTGGTGATGCTATGATATATCTTGGATGTATTGCACCACACTGGAGAAAGAGGTATCGTGGTAAGGAATACATTCAGTTTTTTATGCATTATGTAAGGAGTGATGGTGGTTGTGCAGAAGTATACTTTGACAAAGAAGATAAAGTTAACAACTTAGAACGTATTGAAATCTTAACTAAGGAGTACAATGGCTTACGATGAACGATATCCTCTAAAGGATTATCTAAACACTATCAATCTAACCAAAAAAGATCTGATGGATGGCGATGAAGATCCTGGTTGGGAAAAAAATTATGCTCCATATGTAATTAACAAATGTTTATCTCACCATATGGATACTATCCTCATTGCTAATGAGATGAACATGTATTCTAACCTAGATAAAAAACTACAATACCAGTTTCTTATAAATATCGTGAGACCCCGTAAGAGATTTTCTCCTTGGGGTAAGAAAGAGAAGGTGAAGGATATCGAACTTGTTAAAGACTTCTATGGTTATTCTACCGAGAAAGCAATACAAGCACTGAGGATTCTTACCGACGACCAACTTGAAATTATTAGATCTAAATTGAATAAAGGTGGTAAGAAACTATGAACGAAATTAAGGAAGTTCAGTGGACTAAAAATGATATGGTGGAGGTGAATCTAAAGGAACCTGATGACTTCCTAAAAGTTCGTGAAACTCTTACTCGTATTGGAGTTGCTTCTAGAAAAGAAAAGAAGTTGTTTCAGTCATGTCATATTCTTCATAAGAAAGGTCAGTATTATATCGTACACTTCAAAGAGTTGTTTGCTCTAGATGGGAAGAGAGCAAATCTTTCTGAGAATGATGTACAGAGACGCAACCGCATTATCAAACTCCTATCTGATTGGGGTTTAGTGGAGATTGTAAAAGAAGATGCTGTAACAGATGCAGCACCTTTGAGTCAAATCAAAGTCATTGCATATAAAGAAAAGACTGAATGGACGCTAGAGTCTAAGTATAATATTGGTAAGAAAAGACAACCTACAGAATCCTAAATAGAAGAGCCTTGCTGTTCGTTAATGTCAGAAGAAGTTAAAAAAGAGGATCCTAAAAAGAAAGGTCTTCTTGGTAAGATTAAGGAGGCAGCAGATGACAAAGAAGAACAGCTTGCTATTCTGTCTACCTTTGTTCGCCTTGGTATTCTTGTTTGGTCTGGCGGAATACTCACGCTGGCATACATCAAACTTCCACCAGCATTGGGAATTCCCGAGCAGAAACTAGATCCAACTTTTATCGCGAGTGTCTTTACTGGGGTGCTTGCGACTTTTGGTGTTCAGGCAGCAAAGAAAGCAGGAGAAGGTGGTAGTAGTAATGGTGGTATCACAAAAGACCAGATGGAAAGATTGATTGAGAAAGCAGCACAAACTGCACCTGCACAAACTATTCGTATT
>Ga0181412_1000418_pt1 | contig 18299 bp, 7 predicted proteins | sample 35SPOviralmetaG_FD_130113 | JGI IMG/M metagenome (GOLD analysis project Ga0181412, IMG submission 130113) | Marine viral communities from the oligotrophic San Pedro Time Series (SPOT) site, San Pedro Channel, CA, USA - 35 SPOT_SRF_2012-08-15 | ecosystem: Environmental > Aquatic > Marine > Strait... | reverse complement strand
CTGCAGCTCCTTCTTCTGGTCCTGCTTCCGCTTGTGGTGGCGGACATTTACCTTCGTCAATAAAATAATAAAATCCATATTTTTCCCATTTATCTAAAACCATTTTTATTTCGGCTATTATAGGCAACATTTTCATACTCAAAAATTGTGCATGTTCTACTCGGTAATCTTTCCAGATTTTCGCGTGATCTATTGTATTAAATTGGCTTATGAACTCCTTATTTTCTAATAATTTCCTATACATTTTAACCATATTCATTTGCACAACATATCTATCTGTTGTTAATTCTGGAAAGCTATTATGATCAGTGGATGAAAGATATTTTAATAGAGTATAACTTTGACACAATGTATCATTTATGTCTCTAGTTGTATCTTGATATTTTTCATTACATTCTCCTTTAACCTCGCAACCATCAACACTACACCAAGTTCCCAGCTCTTTCTTACCGTGCATGATGGTTAAAATATGATGATCACTCCCTTCATCAAAATCATCGCCGGCTTCCTCAACAGTTAATTTATACTTTGGGTTTGGATATACATTTGCAATATCTTCTCTTACGAGATCAGATCCAAAGATTTGATTTATGAACGTATAATGTTCAAGACCAAATCTTTGAAGTTCATCATTGGTACAAACATCCATTAATAATATATATTTATATTTTCTTACTAATTTGTAAATGCCATACTTGTCTACACTGAAACTACCAGAACTAAATAAAGAGTCTTCATTTACAGAAAAAGAACAAAAAGAACTAGTGCTTCTATTTCTTCCTCTGTAATTTCTGGTTCAGAAGAGACGGTTAGCGGTTTTGTGAACAGTTTGTTTCCCATTTTGTATTGTTGATATCAATTTATTATAGCAAAATATTATCAATTTTTCTCTCTTAAAATAACAAATGAGTGATTGGGTTTGTTATGTTATTGAGAATAAAGGTGCTACTTATGTTGGCGTTTCACCTGATCCTGTGCGTCGATTGAGACAACATAATGGAGAGATATGTGGTGGTGCAAAATACACTACCAGTAAAGGACCAGGATGGAATCATATATGCTTGATTAGTGGATTTCAAGATAAGATCCAAGCAATGCAATTGGAGTGGGCTATAAAACATGTTCCCCCACGGAATGCTGGAGGTATTATTAACCGATTAAAGAAGATGATCATTGCAATGAAGAGAGAAAGATGGACAAGCAAGTCCCCCTTAGCTAAAGATGTACCTTTACACATTACGTGGAAACAAACACATAATTTTGGTGAATACTTATTACCAGATTATGTTACCGAATCATTTATAGAAGAGGAGGGGCAGATTCAGAGTGAGTAACTATTGCATAGATATCTGTGTTGGCAACGATGGTTTGTTGATTGCCTTCCAAATCTGTAATATCCACACTATATGGATATGTGGTTTCTAATACTATTTGCTCGCCCTCCATAAATAAATTAACCGCTGTTCTACCGTTATTGATTGCATATTGTGTTAGAATACTAGTACTTCGTGGTTCAATCGGTGTAATTTCCATGTTCCATGAAGAGAGAACGTTGTGGGAGTAAGCGGCTTGTATAGCTTGAACCGCGCCTGAAAAATGGTTATAAACATCTGTACTTGTCACATCAGCACTCAGGACATCTTGAGTTGATGAATGCACAACTGGTGTTGCATTTGTCTCCCATGCAACTACTTGCGCCTTATTAACATCTTCTGTCGTCGTTGCTGTTACAGGACCACCTGTCATTTGAACTGTTGCTGATAGTCCACCTTCTTGATTTACTGTGATAGTAACCATAGGAATAAATGTCCCACCTGTTGTGTCATCGGCTAAAAGAGCATCTACACTTCCCATTGGGAATGTTACAGAACCTATAGGTAAGAAATATGATGCGTTAAACTCGTGTGCTCTTCCATTATCAAAAGCTCCACCTGTTAATCCATAGTATGTCCCACCTGTATCTGTTGTTACCGCTTCATTTATATTAGCTGTTAAAGAGATGTAGTTCAATGTGTTTGTGGCTATAGTTACATAGTTGAATACTACGATAGTAAGTGCTACCGTTTCAGTCTGAGTATTTCCTGCGCTATCACTAAACTCTACAGTATACGTTTGACTTGTTGAACCCTCTGCAAAGTCATTTGCAGATAAGGTTGCACTCCATACATATATATTCCCCGATACTGATGGATTTATAATTGCTTGTGAACCATCTGATAAAGCATACTCATCTACACCTACGTTATCACTTGCTAATGCTGTAAATGTCACAGTTGTAGTTTGGCCACTGGATAGTTCGATTGATGTTTCATCAGGAGAAAATGAAGAAATTAATGGAGCTTGTGTATCAGTCTTTACTATTGTAATTATTTGTGAAGCTGTGTCTGAGTTACCAGCAGCATCTAACGCTGTTAGGGTTAGCGAATCTAGCGTTGTTCCAAAAGAAAAGTCATCATAACTGTAGACCTTTGTCCATGTATACGTTGAACCTGATACACCTTGGTATGTAGCAGTTGGTAGACTCATGCTGTTAATTGCTCTATTATCGGAAGCTACCGCTGTAAAAGTAACTGTTTGTGGAAGTCCTCCTGTTGTAAGTGAAACTGATGAAGCATCAGCAGAAAATGATGTTATTACTGGAGGAAAATCATCAATTTTTATTACTGTGATTGATACACTATCGGTTGCTGTGTTACCTGCTGCGTCAGAAACTATTACATTGTATGTTTCTGCTGTTGTTCCATAGCTATAGTCAGAATAAGCAAATGTCTTTGTCCATGTGCGGGTTGATCCTGATGTTGTTACTGCATTTGATCCATCTACATTTGCAGATGTTACTGCAACGTTATCAGATACTATTGATGTAAATGTTACTGCTACTGCTTGTGAACTACTCAGCAATGTAACAGTTGTTTCACTCGCAGAAAAACTGCTAATAGTTGGACTTTCAGTGTCTGTTTTGATTATTGTAATCGACAGATCTGATGTAGATGAATTGCCTACATTATCTGTTACTGTAGCAGTTACAGTTTGACCAGTAGATCCAAATGGATAATCTGCATAGTCATATTCGCGTGTAAATAAGTAAGAAGATCCTGATTGAGAAGTTTGTGTGCAACCTGTCACTGATACTGAAGATACAGCAACATTATCTGTAGCCACAACAACAAAATGCAAGTCGGAGGTTTGATTATCAGTTGTTAATGCAAGTGTATTAGCACTACTTGTAAAAGAAGATATAGTTGGTGATTGATCATCTGTTTTTGTAATAGTTACTGTTGCGGAATCTGTCGCAGTATTCCCAGCTTCATCGCTCACAGTCAGTGTAGATTCTACTGTAGTAGTTCCAAATACATAGTCAGCATATGAATATACACGAGTCCAAGTATATGTATTTCCAGATTGAGATACAAATGTAGCTCCAGGTAAGCTTGTAGTAGTTATAGCTCTATTATCAGTTGCAACAGCAGTGTATGTTACCGTAGCAGTTTGAGATGATGTTATAACATTAATGTTTGATTGTGACACTGAAAAACTACTAATTACAGGTACAGCATCGTCTTGTTTTACTACTTCAACTGTAATGTTTTGTGATGTTGTATTATTCGCGGCATCTGTAACTGTTAAAGTGATAGTTTCATCTGTAGAACCAAAGCTAAAGTCATCATAAGAGAACGTCCGTGTAAATGTATATGTAGAACCTGTCTGAGAAATAAGGGTTGATCCTGTTGCACTAAAACTATTGATACCTATATTGTCACTCATTACAGCTGTAAAACTTACTGTTTGTATTTGACTTGATGTTTTTAGAATAACTTGAGATGTACTAGAACTGAAAGAAGTAATTGTTGGAATCTGGTCATCACTTTTGATAACACTGATATTAATACTTGATGTAGAAACATTGCCTGCTGTATCTGTTACAGTTAATGTATATGGTATAGTAGTAGTCCCAATGATGTAATCATCATAATCAAATACCTTTTGCCATGATCTACTACTACCAGTTGTATCAATTGCAGTTGTACCTAGTATTGAAGCAGATGCAATCGCGACGTTGTCACTTATAGATGCATTGAATGTTACAGTTTCAGTTTGATCACTCGTTGGTAGCGTTACTGTTGAAACAGACGAACTAAAACTAGAAATAGTTGGTACTTGATTGTCTGTCTTAGATACTGAAACTGAAAGACTTTCAGAAGCTGAATTGCCTGCTGCATCTGTAAAAGTTACTGCGAGGCTTGTTGCAGTAGTACCAAAGTTGTAGTCATCGTAACTATACGTTTTCGTCCATACATATGTATTTCCAGACAAACTAGAGAATGTTGCATCAGAGATAGAATATCCCGTAATACCTCTATTATCTGTTGCAACTGCTGTGATAGTGATTACCTGAGTAGGAGAACTGGTTGTAAGACTAACTGTTGAATCACTAACTGCAAAACTAGATATAACAGGTGCTTCATTGTCTACTTTGTTTACAGTTATTGAAGTACCGGATGTACTAGTATTACCTGTTGAATCAGTAACTGTTAAAAGAGAAGCCGCATTATTACTGCCAAAACTGTAATCTGAGTATGAGTAAGTTCTGGACCATTGATATGATGTACCAGATTGGCTTGCTAAAGTAGCACCAGGTAGCGATACTGTATCAACAGCTACATTATCAGATATGGTGGCTGCATAGTTTACCGTAGCACTTTGTGATGAGGTGGACAATGTTATAGACGCAGGACTTGCACTAAAAGAGGATATTGAAGGTGCTTGATCATCAGTTTTCGTAATGGTTATTGTCTTTGTATTTGTATCACTATTCCCTGCTTGATCACTAGCAGTAATGGTATAAGTTCTCGTCGATGTTCCAAAACTAAAGTCGGAATAATCTAATGTTGCATTCCATGAATATACTCCACCTGATTCACCAGAGAATGATGCACTATTATCCATTGATGCAGATACTACACCGCGATTATCACTTATACTTGAGCTCAATGTAATTGTTTGGCTTTGGGATGAAGTAGTTAGAGCTACAGTACTACTTGATGTACTGATTGGACCAATTGTTGGAGCTTGATTATCTATTTTTGTTATTTGAATAACTTCCGATGCTGTAGTTGTATTTCCAGCAGCATCAGATACAGTCACTGTTAATGTATCACTACTAGTACCCCAATTAAATGACGAGTATGCATAAGATTTCGTCCATGTATAAGTGTTTCCTGACACACCTGAATATGTTGCTCCTGGCAAGGTGACACTAGTTATTCCTACGTTGTCACTTGCTACCAATGTAAGAGTAATAGTCTGTGTTTGTTGACTAGTTGTTAAAGTTACCGTATCATCGTTTGCTGAAAAGCTAGATATACTAGGATTGACTGTATCAGCTACAAGCACCGAACCAGCTATATTTTTAGAACTTGAATTAGATCCATTATCAACAGCAATTACACTATAACTGACATTTGTTGATCCAATTGAGTAGTCGTCGTACAAGAATGTCTTATTCCACATGTAAACATTATTGTTAACATCAATAAAACTTAATCCTGATGCGGAAACGCTAGATAATGTTTCATTGTCTGTAATTGCAGCAGTAACTTTTACTATTTTTGAAGGATCATCCGCTGATAACTCTACTAGTATTCCCTCGTTGTCTACCTCCATTCCCGAAGTCCATGTCCATAATCTTAATCTTCCAGAACTTCCCGCAGGCCAAACATTTGTTACTCCACCAGAAGCAACCCCAGCATATGAACCCCCAAATCCAGCATCATTACCTCCCTGCCATGTACCTCCTAGGAAAGAATCAGATGTGGATTTTCCTTGACCGATTAGGTGACCATCAAGATATAATCTGATTGTACCAGTTGATGTTTGTATAAACGCACCAACCTCATGACTAGCCCCATCAAGTGGGAATCTATTGGTATTTGGCAAATCTATTGATATAACAGCTGTGTCTGAGTCAGACGCAGTATTAGAATCGCCACCATCGCCTGCAGTAAATCTTAGTTTGTTATTCGCTATACCGATAAATGTACCAGTCCCGGTACCTCCTGCTTCAAATAAACAGCCATTACTTACAGATGAAGGGAGAGTCACATCCATCGCAATGACTATATCACTTGAATTGTAACCAACATTTCCTAGATTACCACCCCAATTTGTAGTATCCAAAACAGGTGAATCCCAGCTTGATCTTACAATACTCCCAGTTGTGTTAGCTGAAAAAACACTTATTTCTGGTGGCTGATTATCAACCTTATTCACTGTAACGGTAATGGTATTACTTGATTGATTTCCTGCAGCATCGGTTACAGTTGCTGTTACAGAGTCATTTGAAGTACCAAAAGAGTAATCATCATAACTATAAACCTTTGTATAGTAGAATGTACTGCCTGATACATTGAAAATAGTTGCTCCTGATACAGATGTTGAAGCAATACCTACATTATCGCTTGCTGTCAAACTAAAAGTAGCTGTATGACTTTGATCACTTGTTGTAAGTGATACGCTTGCATCGTCAACTGTAAATGAGCTTATTGACGGAACCTGATCATCTGTTTTGGTAATTGTTACGTTGACATTTGAAGATGATGAATTACCTGCAGTATCAGTAACTGTTAATGTATATGTTTCTGTGCTTGTTCCAAAAGAAAAATCAGCATAATTAAATGTTTTACTCCATATACCACTTGTTCCTGTAGTTTCTACCTCAAGAGTATTTGGCAAACTAAAACTAGACAATGCGACATTGTCAGATGCTTGCGCGGAAAAAGTGACGGACTGTGTTTGTTGACTTGTAAGTAGAGTAATTGTTGAATCTGATACTGTAAATGAAGATATCGTTGGTGCTTCATCATCGCTTTTTGAAATAGAAACAACTGTGCTATCTGTCGATGTATTTCCTGCGGCATCGCTGGCTGTCAATGTTAGAGTATTGCTAGTTGTACCGAATGCATAATCAGCATATGAATAGGTTTTTGACCACGTATAGGTAGTGCCCGATTGACTGATAAATGATGCTCCTGGCAAAGAATATGACGATATACCTACATTGTCTGATATTACAGCACTAATTGTAACAGACTGTGACTGATTAGAGTTGCTAGTAAGTAAAGTTACTGTCGATGGAGAAACTGAAAAACTGGAAATTGTTGGTGCTTGATCGTCGGTTTTGGTTACTGCAACTGTTTCACCTAGTGCAGATGTATTACCTGCGGCATCCGTAGCAGTTACTGTAGCTATAGATGTTGTTGTTCCAAATGAATAATCTGCGTAATTGAATGTACGAGTCCATGTATAGGTATTGCCGCTATTACCAGTATATGTCCCATCAGGGAATGTAATTGACGTTATAGCTCTATTATCACTAGCGACTGCAGTATAGGTTATTGTTTGGGATTGTGAAGATGTGCTTAGTGTAACAGTTGTATCACTAGCAACAAATGATGATATGGTTGGTGCCTCATCATCAACTTTTGTCACTGTCAAATTGGCGGAGGATGATCCACTATTGCCAGCCGCATCCGTAGCAGTAACTGTATATGTTTGTGATGTATCACCATAAGAATAATCATCATAAGAGAATGTTTTTGTCCAAGTATAATTCGACCCTGTAAGGTTTAATAAGGATGCTCCTGGTAAAGTTACAGAGGATACAGACACGTTATCAGTAATGCTAGCAGTAAATGCTACAGTTTGAGTTTTTGAAGAAGTAGAAAGAGATATAGTAGAATCACTTACTGAAAAACTAGATATACTCGGTGGTTCAGTATCAGTTTTTGTAACTGAAATCGCTACCTGAGAAGTTGTGACATTACCTGCGGCATCGTATACAGATAGAGTGTAAGTTTGACTTGTTGTTCCAAAAGAGAAGTCTGCATAAGAAAATGTTTTTGTCCAAGATCTTGTTGTTCCTGTAGTATCAACTGCAGTTGCAGTAGGACTGATTGAGACAAGAGAAACACCGACATTATCACTGATTGTAGCATTGAATGTAACCGTTTGAGTCTGTGAATGTGTGGTTAATGTTACTGTCGAATCACTTACTGTAAATGATGATATCGTTGGTGATATGTTGTCTACCTTTGTTACTGAAATTGCTAAATCTTCAGTATTAGCGTTGCCTGCTGCATCAGTAGCCGTTAATGTAACAGTTTGATTTGTAGTACCGTACGAGTAATCATCATACGAATACGTCCGTGTAAATGTGTATGTAGAGCCTACTTTGGAAACAAATGTAGCACCAGTAACACTATACCCCGTTATAGATCTATTGTCACTCATAACAGCAGTAAATGTCAATGTCTGACTTTGAGATGTAGAAGTAAGATATACAGAAGAATCGTTTACATCAAAACTTGTTATTGTTGGTGCTTGGTTATCTATTTTTGTTACTGCAACTGCTTCTGTTAATGAGGACGTGTTCCCTGCTGCGTCACTTGCAATTAATGTAAGTGATACTGTTGTATTTCCAAAATTGTAATCAGAATAATAGAAGGATTTATACCAGGTATACGTACTACCCGATTGGTTCGAAAAAGTCGCACCCGGCAAAGATAAGCTGTAAACACCAACATTATCTGTAACAGTTGCAGTATAAGTTATTGTACGTGTTTGAGAAGTTGTACTTAGTGTAAATGCTGTGTTATTAGCAGTAAAAGAAGAAATAGTAGGTGCTTGATCATCGCTCTTTGTAATAGAAATAGTTGCGTTTCTGGTTGATAAATTACCGGCTGCGTCTGTTGCAACTAACACCCTTGTATAACTAGTTGTTCCAAAAGAGTAATCATCGTAATTGAATGTTTTTGTCCATGTATATGTATTTCCTGATGAACCTTGGTAAGTCAATCCTGATACAGCTACACTCGAAACACCCACATTATCACTAACAACACCAGTATATGTGATTGTTTGTGTTTGCGATGAAGTGGTTAAAGTTACAGTGGAATCATTTGCTGTGAATGATGATATTGTTGGTGCCTGATCATCTGTTTTTGTTATTGTTACTGTTTTAGAAGATGTAGATGAATTACCTGCAGCATCAGTGACAGTTAAAGTATATGTTTGTGTTGATGTTCCAAAAGAGAAATCAGCATATGAAAATGTTTTGCTCCATGATCTAGTTGAACCGCTTGTATCTACTGCAGTTGCTCCTGGTAAAGAAGCTGAACTTACCCCTACATTATCTGATACAGTAGCATTGAATGTTACAGTCTGAGTTTGAGAAGATGTCGATAAAGTTATTGTATCATCCGATACCGTAAAACTAGATATACTTGGAGCTTGATCATCTGATTTTGTTATCGAAACACTCCTAGTAGCAGTACTAGAATTGCCAGCAGCGTCTATAGCTGTAAATAGAAAAGTAGTATTTGTTGTACCAAACGAATAATCAGCATAACTGAATATTTTTTTAAAGTAATAGTTATCTCCTGAGCTGGATAAAAATGACGCACCATTATTGACTGAATATCCAGTAACACCTCTATTATCTGTCACATTTGCAGTAAATGTAACTGTCTGTGTTTGGCTACTTGTTGAGAGTGTAACGGTTGAATCGTTTACTCCAAACAACGATATAGTTGGAGCTTGATTGTCACTTTTATTAACTGTTACTGATATAGATGATGTGCTAACATTGCCAGCTGCATCACTTGCAGTCAGTATGTGAGTAGATGTTGTATTCCCCCATCCATAAGACGAATAACTATATGTTTTTGACCACGTGTATGTATTTCCGGATTTACTTACAAATGTGGCATTACTTAGACTATAACTTGTTATTGCTTCATTATCACTCATAACTGCTGTGAAAGTTACACTAGAAGTCTGACTGCTTGTAGTAAGATATACGGTGCTTGCGGTTCTACTCAATGATGATATTACAGGTGCTACATTATCAATTACTGTTATATCTACATCTGCATTATCTCTTGATTGATTATTTGCTCCATCAATTGCAATTACACTCACTTCATCAAGTACATGACCAGGACTGTAATCATCATAATCATAAGCTAATGCGAATATCCATGTGTTGCTATATTGAAAAGTTTGTATAAGAGGTCCTACAAGTGAACTAACGCAAGTAACACTATTAAGTCCACTACCTCCGCTATCACTTGCAACAACAGATACACTTAGATTTACTACACCATCTGAAGCATAAAGGCGCGGATTATCATCAGAAACTGTAATAGACGATATAGTAGGAGCAGTGATGTCGGCAGTTGATCTTGTAATTGTTACATTTCTAGTTGCTGTACTACTATTGCCAGCAGCATCAGAAGCGGTTAAAGTAAATGTTGTGGTTGTTGACCCATTGCTGTAATCAGAGTAATTGAATGTTTTTGTAAAATAGTAATTAGTTCCAGATTTTGAAGAATATGAAGCGCCATTATTGACAGAGTAAGAAGTAATATCTCTGTTATCAGTCATATTTGCTGTAAAGGTAACAGTCTGACTTGAACTACCTGTATTGTTTAGAGTGACTGTTGAGTCATTAACAGTAAAACTAGAAATAGATGGCGCTTGGTTATCAATCTTGGTAATATAAACCGTTTTTGTTGCTGTTCTTGAATTACCTGCACCATCACTCATAGTACATGTAAAAACGGTAGATGTAGTACCCCAGTTGTAACTAGAGTAATTGAAGGTTTTGGTGAAATAGTAGTTGTTCCCTGATCTATATGAGAATGATGCCCCATTGTTCACAGAATAAGATGTTATTCCAATATTATCTGTTGCTACAGCTGTAAAAGTAACCGTCTGACTTTGACTACTGGTATATAGAGTTACAGTTGAATCGTTTACAGAAAAACTAGAAATCGTTGGCGCTGTTGTATCAGCATCAGCTTCTCTAACGATCTCAACAGTTGATGTAAACGAGTCTAAACCTGATGAATTAGATGCTGTTATAAATACATTTTCTAAATGAGTCCCAGTATTATAATTACTAGCTTGAAATGTAGCAAATCCAGTCCATTGTATAAAATCTTGTTGAAGTGCTGGACTACCCGCAACACTAACATCTGTCGCACCGATAACTGTAATACTAAACTCTACTGTTTGTGAAGTGTTGCTTGATGAAAGAGATATTGTTGATGGCGAAACTATAACACTACTAATTGATGGACGCTTTCCACCTCCGCCGCCTCCACCTCCGCCGCCTCCACCAATAGGACCATCTATTGGATCATCCGGTGGTAGATACGGCCCATCAATAATATCAATCGGTCTCTCTTTTATCGGGAACCCAAACATTCTATACTATAACTCTAGATTGGATAAATCGTATGTAAATCGCGTGGTTTACTTATGATTTAAATTAGTTTATGGTGTTTAAGCACTCTGGGAGAGCACACCGAATACATTGTAAGCAGAACCACTGTTAGCGACAATGTCAACAGCGTTGCCCTCGTAGTCATCAACAGATACCTTGAATGTAGCATGGGTTGCGGCAACAATCTTCTCACCTGCAGCAAAGACACTTGCGTTAGAGGCCGATTTAGCGCGCGCGTGCTGAGAAAGAACATTGTCAGTCGCAGCAGCAATTGCGCCGAAGGAGATAGCCCACGAAGCAACAGTGTTAACATTGTTGTATGTGCTTACAAGGGTAGCAAGCTCAGTAGCAAACTGTGTCTCTAGTTCCGAAGCCGAAAGTACATCGGAGAGGACATCCTGGGTTCCAGTGCCGACAGTAGGAGTAGAGTTAGCATCAATGGTCCACTGTACAACCTGTGCCTTGAGTACGTTTTCAGCGGTGGAAGCAGTAACATCAGAGCCAGAGATAGCAGCAGTGGCGGAAAGTACACCCTGGTTGTTAGCGGAGATAGAGACGGTAACTGGGAATGTACCAGCACTCGAGTCATCGATGTTAAGAGCGGATACCAAACCAGCAGGGACATTGGCAGATCCGGTAGGGAGGAGAATGGTGGCAGAGCCAGCATCATCGGTGCTGTTGACAGAAATCGCAGCTAGAGCCCACGAGTCATCATCAGTTCCAGAGGAGCCAGATGCGGTGTGGGTGATAGAAGCATTGATGTCCTTCACAACGGTGATGTGGTAGACAAAGCCCTGGGAATCAGTGGCAGCAACACGGGTAGCTTCATGAACATCAGCAGAAATATTCTGCACGAGTTTATTGTCTTCCACACTAGTCAAAGAAGCCTGTGAGACAGTGATAGTTCCTGGTATCTTAAGTCCGGACATTATAAATTACTCTCCTAAAATAATTTTTGCAAACATAATTATCAAACGCACATGCCTAATTTTCACAAACATTGCAGCTCTTGGATAAAATAGATGGATTATTCTCTGATCCAGGGTGTGTATATTCATCGTTGCTGGATTCAATTATTTCTATACCACATGCTTCTGTATATTTACTTTTATTGGTATCATCTTCATTTTTAAACTTGGTAAACTGTTCTGTCATATTAAGATTGAAACAACCATCTAAAATTAGAACATTATTACTAGTTTTTGTGTCTCCAAAGTAGTCATTCATATAACTTGCCCAATAAGTGTGTCCCTTCTTAACTCTATTTTTTGTAGTTTTCTTCCTCTTCTTTTTCTTTGATTTTTTTGTTTTCTTTTCTTTTTCCAAGGTTTTATGTTTATATGTTTCAAACCTGTTCTTAATATCTAGACCAAGTTCTCCTCCTAAAATTAACATGATTGTTTGATCATACGGATCTAACTTATAATCAGGTGTAGATGAGTTGATTCGTTGAGCTCTTTCATAATTAGTCTCGTTTCGTCTTGAGTTAGTTTTCTTCTTTCTTGCCTTTTCTATTTTACGTCTAGTTTTGCTATTAGTTTCATGTTTTTCAAATCGGTCATATAAATCCATATTGATAGCTCCTGGAATCACAAGCATATTACCGCCACCTTGATTTGGACCCAGAGGAATGTATAAAAGTTCTTTGTTTTTTACTTTTTTGTTTAGGCTATTTTTGCTTTTATGGTTTCGTTTATATTTTCGTCGGGTTTCTTCGTATTTATCAAAAACATCTACAGAAACTGAACCTGATAGAACTAGAACATTCTCCTGTCCAAATAAATTAACCATTAGTGGAGTTGTTTTATAAGTAGAGTTGAACAGTGATACGATATTATCAATTATATCATCATCAGAACAATAATGTTCTGAATCTGAAGTGTAAACTTCCGAAGACGAATAGTTAGAATCACTAGTAGCATTGTTAGAGCTAGAACATGTCTCAGAAGTTACCAATCCAGATGAACTATCATTTCCACTACTTGATTGTTCAGAACTACTAGAATGTTTATCTTTTATACTTTGTGCCATGTTGTCCATTTCTAACTCCTCATCTTTGTAGTATTCATCTAATAATGTTATTAACTTTTGATATGCTGGATCCTTACCTCCCAACGAGTTAACATATGCGATTGTCGATTTGAACATTCGCGGATCAATCGGAGTACCATGTAAGTAGATATGCCATGCCATATTAATATTGAATAACGCTTGTGCATAAATCAAAGGCTTTGGTTGTTTGATTTTAATACCCAAAGAACCGCAAAACCTAGATAATCCATTTTCATTATTCAACAATGCAAGCTGTTCCATTAATTCATAAACCTTTGTCTGTGATAGATTATATTTATTGCGTATAGTAGTAATCTCCTTATCAGCTCTGATATTATCTACATATACATCTCTTGCTTTGAGTAATGCATCTAATGTGTCCCTATAAATCAATAAGCGGGTATCAACAAATGCTAACTCATTAATTTTTTCATTCAACATATTCCATAGTTCTGTATAAGTTTCAACAGAACCCATAGAAAATGGTCCTGTTTGCAAAAAAGCTTTAATGAACTCATCGTGTATAGTAAGTAAATCAGTTTGTGCTACAAGTTTAACCTCTACATTCGTGGTAACTGCAGAAACTGTTTCTGTTAGTTTCTCACTTCCAGATGTGGTTGTTACAGCGATTTCAACTGCCCCATCCTGTTGAACAATTTCAATTGTTTCAGTTGTTTGTTTCACTTCTTTAACCAACACTCCACTTTCTAAATCTGGAATCTGTAAAGAAGAGACTACTTGTATTTGCTCTAACTGTGCTTGTTGGGTTTGATTTACATTTGGTGCTGAAGCTTTGGGATCTACACTGGCGAGAATCTGTTGTCCTGCGAAATCAACCGCCGCTGAAACAATTGAACTAACAATAGTCATATTTGTGCTAGCATGTCCGGATCTTATTGTGAGACCCAGTCCTTCTAAGCTACCTGATCTTGATTTAGATGAAATACGTGGCATGTAGTCTATTGAATCTATAGATTAAAAACGATTCAAAGAATATCACAATGTATTGTATTATGATGTCGTATTTTTTGTTACAAGAGCATTCTGATGATAAGTATCGATTACTTAGTCTTATTGGATCAATATCTATGTGTGATTTAGAACATGATATTATTGTTGCATGTACCGAAGAAACTGAAAATTATATCCATGATTTCAAATATATCAAAGCCAACGTTAGATTTCATAGAATTAGTAATGAGCTTGGTCTTCATGCATATGCTAATAATTTTATTTCGGTTATTCGTAAAGAACTAGAATTAGGCAATGATTTATTATTTTGTGATAAACACCTTACATTTATCAACAAACTGGAAATACCAGATTCAGTTAAAGAACAAGGGATTGGTTTCATAAAGAAAGATTATAAAGTAATGAAGGATCGAGAACATACAATATATTCTTTTCAACTTCTATATATTTCTTCCATTGATGCAATTAATAAAATAGAAAAATATTATCGGAATACAACAAAATTATTCGTTGATGGAAAATGTGAATGGAGTAAAAGTGAAAATGATGAGTTAATCAATGCTTGGGCAACCTTACCTGTGCAATTTGCAAATTATGATGATGGTATTATTTGCGTCAGTGAATATATTGATTGTAAACAGATTCTTTCTACAGACAACTTTTTTGCCTTTGAGGAATCTTGGGATTTGAAGAATATATCAATTAGCGATGGCCTGAAATATAAAGACGACACTATTTCCGCAGTTTCAATTAGATTAGATATTGGCATGGGTCATCAACAGATACAGGCTGTAAATCAGAAATTATTGTCATTAGTCATGAAAGGTTGCCCTGAATACATTGCTATTTTCAACATAAAGTATTCTAATGATGGTAAATTAATTATTAGCCAACCAAATAGAGAGGGTTTGGCGCATTGGGATAGATCAAATAGTCACTTTTATGATTTGATAGACCAACTTGTTGAAACTGGAAGATTCAAAACATCGCAAGCGAGTTCTGACTTTTTTACATGCAACAACTATATTCTTCTTGATATGGTTGGTGAAAAATGGATAACAAACGCTATGAAGGATAGTTTTAGTATACTCACATTTGATACTGATAAGGAGTTTACAGAAATTATGTCGGATAATGATCTTAAAAAAATATTTATTGGATACGTGCCATTTAATAGGAAGATAATGGAAGAAATAGATACAATACCATTTTATGATCGTGCGTATCAGGAAAATAATCCCGCAAATGTAAATGACTTTTCACATGACTCTTCGAACGAAGAATCTTATAAAGATTTTATCATGAAATTAGCAGATCACACTCATGCACATATTAATAAAGATACACCAAAATCCAGAATAGTAGAGTGTGCATACCTAGGTGTTATTCCTATAATTGATGATGATACATTACTAGAAGGTTTGCCTGAGTTGCATGAAGATAATTCGGAAAGCTCAAACTTAATGACCAATTGTTACAAAGAACAATTTTCTGTTTCTGCTATAACCGATAAGATAATGTATAATATATTCTCATAGGTTCTTGTAGGGAGCATTTAAACTTTCTATTTCTAGATTAATGGTAAAATCATTCTCACCTAAGTTTAGTTGGCGTCCATTTTCGTCAAGTAATCTTATACGTAATTTTTGAATACGCACCGGACCAAAGTATTTTCTACATTTAAAAATACGATCGGATGAATCCTCAAACAAAATATCATTTGTTGCAGCAATATTTGGTACCTTCCCTAATATATTTCTTATGTTGTAAGAATATTCTGTATTACAATTGTAGTTTACTACAGCAGGGTTGTTATTATTGAAGTCATCTACTTCTACCAAAAAGAAACTAGTTCCTAATAAATTAACAGCAGCTTCACCATTTATTCCTCTCCCATAAGTAGTACTAAAATTAGGTTTATGTTTTTCAAAGAAAGAATAATATGCTTCTCGATATCCCATCATCCAACCCAAATTATAAAATAAAGGTCTGGTTGGTTTGTAAGGATATCTAAAGTCTACATCCACACCATATTGAAGTGGATGAATGCCAAGTGGGTTAGTTGCTGTTGCTTCAGTAACTTCAAAACGCAATTTTCCAGTAAGCGAATTATATTGTAAAGTGGTATTTTGTAATGCAGGTGGCATAGAAACACTACTAATTATCGTATTTATATAAGTCAATAAGTTTGTCACAGTATATGTTCCATCAGAAATCGTTATTTGATGCTGTGTTACATTATTAGCTACAGGTGGATTCACCGCTGGATCATAATGAAAAGCATATAATGTGAAAACATTTGTACCTAGGTATTCAGAACATGGATAATATTGACTCATAAGTTCCATTCCAGATAAACGCATTGAAACGACATTTGTTAACGGTTCACTTAAAGTTGTTGTAAAATCTGTAGTTTCACCCTTTTTGTCTGTTGTATGAACCATATAACATCCTGGCAAAACAGTTTCAATAGGTTCACTTGATGTTTCACACTCTTTTGTTCTACTCAAAATATTGTACATCGGCACTGATTTCGTACAAAGTGTCTTTTCTCTTATTCTATCGCTTTGACTGACTGCACCGGATTGTATGTAACTCTCTCGAAACTTGCTATTGATAAAAAGTAAAGTTGTAATCGTTTCTCGGTACACAGGATTAACTAGACCTTGTACGTAGTTATTTTGATGAACAGGTCTAGCTAAATCGTATGGCACTTGTGGTCTAAGATTTCCTTCGTATGCTTTTCTTTCAACCATTAGGTCGTCACGTCTCTTGGTTAGATTTACCTCATCATCTGGGAGTGAAGGAAGTGGAGGTAGTCCTAGTTCATCCCGTGTTTCTACAGATATAGGAAAACCTCTCACTACACATACCCTAGTAAAAAAGTCACGAAATAACCGACATATATTTTCCTTATCCTGCATATCTGATTGTTGAATCTTTTCGATTCTTCGATTTACTTTACCTTTAACATCTTCAATTGTATAATTTGGTACTGTATTCAGCTTTAAAAGAGTGATTATCTCATTATGAGTATAGCTATCAACATCAGTATCCATGGTATATACTACAGGCGGAAAACTAAACAAATATCTACGCGTTGATTATAATGAGTTATTGTACTTTTTGGGCAGGGATCGCGATTGTATTCCTAGTAGCTAATATTTACACTGCTTTCATTACTGACAAAGCAGCTGGGAAAGATGTCTTTTACAAAACGTTGTCTCAAGAACAAGTGCAACGTTATGAAGGTATAGTGAAAGAACGAAGAGATATTTACCTCAAAGGTTATGGTGCAGGCATTGTTTTAGCAGCAATCTTTGTGTTTATGATGGGCAAATCTAAAAAATCAGGTCTTGCAGGATGGGGTATTGCTGGATTAGCAGGTGCAATTGTGCTTTTGACAAACTACTTTTTTTACATCCTAAGCCCAAAGAGTGATTACATGGTACTTCATCTTGATATGGAATCGCAGCGTGAGGCATGGAACAATATTTACAGGAATATGCAAGTTCGCTACCACAGTGGACTTTTATTAGGAATTGCTTCTGCCGTATTTTTGGCTAAGGCTGCATGCTCGTAAAGCCTCAAATCTGTCTTTAATTGTTAGAAAATCGGCGACGAGTAGCTCACCGAAAAATGATTAACTTTTTGTTTGTCTTAAGTAAGTTTTTGAACAGCGGCTTCGCCGCATGCCCTTCGGGCTGTTCAAAAACTTAAGAGAGTATTGGGCGTTACGATGTTAAGAATCTATACACCAACTCTTTGCTTCAATGATTTAGATAGAAATTAAATGAACTTAGGGATTTGATAAGACAGTTGTATTAAGATTACATGCAGTTCATCCAAAACTGTTCTGGTGATAAAAACCTTATTTCAACCAAGAATATTGCGAGTGATGCTGTTATATTTCTACTACAAAGAATTGATCATTACCGTAATATTGTAGAAAAAAAAGGATATTGTGATGACCTTAAAGGAATTCCTT
>Ga0181412_1000415_pt1 | contig 18348 bp, 28 predicted proteins | sample 35SPOviralmetaG_FD_130113 | JGI IMG/M metagenome (GOLD analysis project Ga0181412, IMG submission 130113) | Marine viral communities from the oligotrophic San Pedro Time Series (SPOT) site, San Pedro Channel, CA, USA - 35 SPOT_SRF_2012-08-15 | ecosystem: Environmental > Aquatic > Marine > Strait... | reverse complement strand
TTGGTTTGTTTTAGTTTTAAATGCTGTCATTTCTGGAGAACTTATATCGTGTGCAAGTTCAACTATTAGATCAATAACTTTACGACCACCATCAGCCATCTTTTTAATCATTTTATATTGTGCGACTTTTTTCAAATCCTTTTGATCTATTGTGTCTTGGTAAGCATCAACAACATCAGCCATTTTTACCAATGAATTTCCTGACCCAGATAAACTTTTCACTGCAATACTAACATTGTTAAGTTTAACATCTACCACTGGTTCGTTACCAGATGGGAATTCAACTTTGTTATTGGATTTACCAAAAACGATAGGTGCTAAACATTCACCAAAGTTTTGACTCACATTGTTTATATTTTGTTTAACAGTAAACAAGAATTTTAGTTCTTCAGGCAAAGTTGTTTGTTTACCTGCCCCATACCCAACTGCATTGTTTAATAAATGTAACAACAACTTACCTCTCTCATCTTGGTATTTTGAAGATATCTTATTTTGTAAATCCTTAATTAAAAGATTCACACCTGCATAATTTTTTTGCAATCCTAAACCAACTGGTGTTGTTTCTTGTTTTTGGAAAACAGGAATATCTTGTCCACTTGTTGGATTAACTGTTGCCCTTATAGTAATAATGTAATAAGTTTTACCATTGTGTAAAAAACTATATGTGTCATAAGAAGTTGATATTTGTGTTGGAAGACCCATTTCTGATTTTAATGGTATTCCAAGTACCTCCTCGGCCTGGGCTTTTGTCATTCCCTTACCACCTTTTTGTGTGGCTCTTATATGTCTAGGAAAACCACCCTTGTCTTTAGCTATAAACCTAGGGTCATTTAATTGCTTCACGAAGTCATTGACTTCTTGAGGTGTAGCAATATTTTCAACGATCATAAGTTCTACAAGTTTCATACTTGTATTTATTTTAAACTATTGTTTGTGATTATTCAGGAGCGACTGCGTTATCGCTTAAAGTTGCTTGTTGTTCCAACCTATTTGTTGGTTCACCTTTAAGATAACTCAACATTGTATCCACATCTGACACTTCAAAAGGATCCATATCGTCACCTGTGTTGTTTTTACCAGGTTCTACAAACATTCTTTCAACAACACCGTCATTGATCACAGCAGAATATCTCCAACTTCTGTGTGCAAATCCTAGATGCTCTTTGTTGACTATCATATCCATACCTGTTGTAAAATGCCCATTACCGTCAGCAATTGTTTTTACATTTTTAATACTCTGATCTCTAAACCAACAGTTCATTACAAATGCGTCATTTACTGATATACAATACACTTCATCTATGCCTAGTGATTTAAGCTCATTGTATTTTTCTTCGTATCCTGGTAGTTGTTGTGAACTACAAGTTGGTGTGAATGCTCCAGGCAAAGAAAATAATACCACTTTCTTACCTTTGAAGTATTCATCTGTGGTAACATCTTTCCAAGTTCCACCAATGAAGTTACAGCCTCCTATGGCATCTTCATCGCCTGTTCTTGTTTTAAACGTTACGTTTGGTACTCTTCGATTTTCCATATTTTGTTATCTTTTTTATTAAATTAATTTATTGAATAATAACAGAAAATTGTAGTATTGTCAACCTACTTATTATTCTCTGGATTGTATGGATCTATCTCTGCTACTGCGTTTCTGATTCCTGCATTTCTTCCTTTGACATCACCTTTGTGTCTTGGTAAGAAATGTACGTGTGGCCAAAATATGCTCTGCCCTGCAGATTCATTTTTGTTTAATGCAAGATTGAATCCATCTATCTCACCATTGTTTACCATCTCCATTCCATCTCTGTATGCTTCTTGGAAACACAAACCAATCATACCTGGGGCATTGTCAGTTTTAGGAATATATAACTTGTGACCTTTTACCGCTGGGTACTTGTCCATAAACACAGAATACTGTGGTTCATCTTTGATTGGTTTAGAGTTTAACCACCATACTGCTTGTTTGTATTCTTTTGGATGTTTATTGTAATCTTTTGTTTCTTCGTTGTATACTTCCCAAGGCCATTTTTCTTTATCACTCATATATTTCCTAACATTTCGTTTACCAATGTGTTTTCAATTGTATCTCTGTCCCACCAATCTTCCCAAGGATACACTATCCACGCATCTTTAATATCTTTGTTAACCAAAGCACCATACCAATTTGGTTTAAAGATTGCTGGTACATTATGATGTAGACTAGCAAACTTGACATCTAATTCTGGTAATGCTACTTTTAATTCTTCTTTTAATTTTTTAAATGTTTCTCCAGTATCACATATATCATCTATCACTAATACTTTTTTAGCTGATTTCAGTGCTGTGGTATTGCTCTTCCAAACTGGAAAATCTCTTAATGCTGTTTCAAATGGTATAAAAGGTTTGTTCAAATAATGGCTCATCATTATCCCTGGAGGCAATCCGCCTCTACTTAATCCTACCACCACATCAGGTACAAAATTATCGTTCTTCATTTTTTGTGCAATAATGCTCAAATAAGAAGATACGGTTGCGTTTGTAATATATTGTTTTTCTATGTCTAATTCAGTTTCACTTGTCATACTTTTCATACACTCTGTTGATTACGTTATGTGTGGTTACAAAACTTGCACATTTGGCCATATCTTTTAATCTTCTGGCACCAATGTATGTACAAGCACTTCTTACACCACCAAGAAGATCTTCTACTGTGTCATTTACTGGACCTCTATCAGGCAATTCAACCAATCTTCCTTCATTGCCTCTGTATCCATCTTTTCTTCTGCCGTGAACTTCTCTTGCACGATCAGAACTCATTCCATAAAATTCTCTTTTTCCACTGTCTAAATTAACTTCTTCTTCTGACTCATTGTGTCCGGCTAACATCCCGCCAATCATAACCATATGTGCACCTCCTCCAAAAGCTTTAGCAATATCTCCTGGGTGTACACAACCACCGTCTGCCATAATGTGTCCATCTACTCCATTGGCCGCATCTGCACAATCAAGTATTGCACTAAATTGTGGTACACCAACGCCAGTCATTGTTCTTGTTGTACATACTGATCCTGGACCAATACCTACTTTTACTACGTCAGCACCATTAATGATTAATTCTTCTGTCATCTCAGGTGTTACTACGTTGCCTGCTATGATAACTTTTTCTGGATATTCATCTCTGACTCTTGAAACAAACTCAACCATATTTTGATGGTATGCATTGGCTACATCAATCGTGATCATTTTAACGTCAGGGAAACTTTTTAATATTTCTTGCATATTGGCGTAATCTTGTGCATTGTCATCAAATACTTTATTAGTACCTGTGCATACACTAACACTTTGTAACCTTACACCGTTGCCTACTGCCGCTTTCCATTGTTCTGGAGTTGTTGTCTTTGTTATTACAGTCATCATCTTGTGTTCTTGTAATACCTTTGCCATACTAAAGGTACCTACACCGTCCATATTACTTGCGAAGATTGGAAGAAAGTTCATAACTTTACCTGAATTTCTAAATGTAAATTTACGAGTCATATCTACATCTCTTCGACTTGACAATGTACTTCTCTTAGGTTGCAATAGCACGTCTTCAAAATTTAGTTTTGGTTCGTAATTGATTCTCACGATCTGTGACCTTTCATACTTAAACAAATATCATAAAATTCTTCTCTTGTTGCAGGATCTTCTTTGAAAGCCCCTAGCATAATAGCAGTTGTCATATCACTTTCGTGTTCTCTAACACCTCTGTGTGTCATACAATGATGTTCTGCTTTTACAACCACTGCAATATGTTTTGTGTGTGCATACTTCTGTAACGCATCAGCAATTTGTGAAGTCATCTCTTCTTGTATCTGTGGTCTTTCTACAATGTGATGTATAATTCTATTAAACTTAGATAATCCAATAACTTCGCCATTTGGAATAATGCCTACCCAAGCCTTACCTACAATATTTTGAAAGTGGTGGGCACACGTTGACCTAATTGATATTGGTCCACTAGTGTACATACTTTTGTATCCCATATTAGGAAAGCTAGTAACTTTTGGTGCTGGTACATATCTGCCTCCAAATGTTTCTTTTATCCACATCTTTGCTACACGTTTTGCAGTATCTTGTGTGTTGTGATCGTTAGTTGTATCAATAACTAAACTTTCTAAAACATCTTGCATTTTTTCCTGTACTTCATCTTGCAACAGTTTTAATTCATCAGTTGTTATATGTTCGCTAATATTATCATTAGCTCTAAAATTGACTCCAGCTTCTAAAAGCCTTTGTTTTATTGTTTCACTTATTTTCATTTATTTTCTCCGAGTTTAAGACGTGGATGTCGTTATTGTCACGATGGTATCTTTTCCAAATCAATTTCTTTATACGTTTCACTATCAAGCCATTTTACAGTATCTTCACATATGGTGTCAATCTCTGAATGTGTTGGTTGCCATTTTAAATGTTCGATCGCTTTGTCAACATTAGCCGATACGTGAGATGGATCACCTTCTCTTCTTGGTTCTTCTTTAACTGGTATGTCTTTGCCTACAGCTCTTTCCATAGCAGTTATAACTTCTTTAACACTGAAGCCTTTACCTGCTCCGATATTAAAGACATAATGTCCATCTTCTCTATCAAGTAATTGATCTGCATTGCCAAATGCCTTTGCAACATCCCATACGTGGGTGTAATCTCTTATTGCTGTGCCATCTGGTGTAGCATAATCATTACCAAATACTGAAAATTCTTGTTTTCTACCTGCAACTACTTCTACCAAATTTGGTATTAGATGTGTTGGCTTAATTCTTACTTCACCTAAATCATAATCCGGTGCTGAACCACAAACATTAAACAATCTCAATGCTACAGATTTTAATCCGTATGCTCTATGGAAGTCACTCAACATACCTTCTACCATCAGCTTGGACCTACCATAGCTTGTCAAAGGTTTAGTTATTGCTGTTTCTGATATAGGTGGTTGGTGTCCATCACCATAAACTGATGACGTTGATGCAAACACAAATTTCTTAATATTGTTGTTTACACACAATTCTAATAAGTTCAAAGTACCTTGTACATTGTTACGGTAATATTTTAGTGGTTCTGATACTGATGGACCTACTAAACTGTTTGCCGCCAAATGAAAAACTGTGGATATATCATTAGTTGTAATAATATTATTAATTTGTTCTAGATCATTTTTATTATTGTAATCTAGATTGTAATACGTACCGTATCTGTTTGCAAATGGCCTTGCCTCAACATTTCTGTCTAGTACAAATACATTATACTTTTGTTCAAACAGGTACTTACAAACGTGGCTTCCCACATAGCCAGTTCCGCCAGTAACCAGTACATTTTTAGTATTTTGATTCTGAAGCATAATCTCTGTAATCCCTTCCTGATCGTAACCACTTGTTTGATCTGTAATCTTTAGACATAATATCGATCATTCTATCAATTGTTCCATTAGTCCAATTAGATATCTTGCCTTGATCTGCGTGTGGCTGATCTATTAGTTTTTTCATTTTGCTAATTGCATCTTTTTTACTCCAAGGTATGTAAAGTCTATCAGGACAATTTGAAAATGTCTCTGGAAAACTTCTATATGCTGGATATAAAACATTACAACCTAAAGTGTCACCTTCACTAACAGTATTTGACACCCAGTCTTGTAAAGCACAATTAAATAATAATTTAGAATTGTTTAGTAAATTATAATATTCATCTTTCTTCAAGTCTTTATAAATTTTAAATTTACCACTAGCTTCTAATTCTAATGCTCTGTCAACATATTTCTGTGCGTTTGATCTCAAAGGACCACCTATACACAATGCAAACTCATAATCTTTACCCCAGTCAGTTGCTTTAACTTCTTCTATGATATCCATAAAGAAACCTGGTTGTTTCTCTTGATCCCACCTAGCCGCAAAAATGATTCTATCTTGTCTTTCGCTCCACGGTGTTAATTTATTGTTTACTCTTTCTAAAACTTCTTCTTTACCAAAACTCAAGCCTGAGATATTGTATATTGGTGCTTTCCAATTTGCTATTCTCATATGTGCTACCATTTCTTCATTAGTAGCAAGTATATGTACATTTGGTATTTCATTACATAGTTGTTCATACAAACTCATCCATTTGCTCATACCCCAAACGTGTACGAAGTCATCTGGATCAACTGCCTGTGCTAGACATCTCAAATATATTGTTGGTCTGTGTTTTTCATCTACTTGATGTAAAATGTATGGTAATGATTCCATACCAGGTTGAAACATATCTTCAAAGAATATCGCATCATCTGATGTTACTTCTCCATTACGCATCATCTGTACAAGATTCATAATCTGGCTCATACCAAAATAACTTCTACCGTGTGCATCTAGTACCTGTCCAACACTTATCGATTTTGTATTATCAATAGTTGTTCCAGGAACAATAGTATAGTCTATATTTCTTTTTTTAAATGCTCTTTCTGACCAATCTTGAAGTTGTAGAGTGTATCTACCCTCATATGGCTCCAAGCCCATATAAAATAATTTACGCATATTTTTATAATAACACTTTAACTATTAATTGTCAATTGTTTTTATATTCTAAATACAATAATAATGGTCTAATTCCAACTGGTTCATTATTCCTTGTTGCCAAGTGTAATGCTTTCGTAGGTTGTAGATTGAAATCACTAATAATTTTACTGTAGTGGTCGTTATATTTCTTCCACAAGTAACCAGGTTCAAACTGATTCATATATTGTAAACCAATCCATACCAAACTTTTACAGTTCATATGAAAGTCATTCATAATAGATATCGGACCTTCCATTTTTTTCTTCGACCAACGCAATCCAATCCTGTGTGATCCTAGTGCAAGTCCTTTACTTAAACTAACGGCAAAGCTCTGTACAGCTGGGTGGTTGTAATTGAATTCAATATCTTTGCTGACTGTTATCCAAGCACTATCAACGTGAACTGGAATATTAAGTTCGTGACATCTATCTAAGAGCTTATCCATATCTTCGTGCTTATCTCCATAATATGGAAATGGCATAGAAATTAATAATTGCTTTCCTGGCTCTAATGTTTCTAAATTATAATATTTTATTTGATTGTTTAGTCGCCAATGATATTTGTAATCTTTTTCCAATGTCATTATATTATCATAACCATAAGTTTGATACAAGTCATCTATATATTGTGTACATCCTATACAGATATCTCTATGACCAAATGCTTCGTTTCCAGATAGCTTGTTTATATCATTATTAAAAACATAATCATTAATTTCAAAAATAAAGTCATCTAATAAGTTAGGCAAGTCTGCTGTATTCACAGATATGCACTTGTCCATAAACTTATACAAGTCATCATCTACCATAGGTGGTATTCTGGTTGCCACTAATTCTTTATCACTATATTCTTTTGCTAAAAAACTCATTTACTATTCCATTTCTCAACCAAAGTAGATGCGTAAGGAAATATCTTATGCCAATCTTGATTTTGATTGGTGGCAAACTTATCAAATCTAGTTGCAAACTGTTTCCTATACAAGTCTATGTCTCCATTTGGCTTTAAATCATTATACAAATTTTTATAATAATCTATTTTCCCTAACATAGCAAGTTTTTGATTTGAAGTCGACTTGTTAATTTTGCTAAAAAGCTTATTCGTTATATGGTCAAAGTCCTGTTGTTCCATAATACCTATGTTCATATACTGTGGTTTGTATACGGGGTGTGTTGCACTAAAACTGTAAGCATCTTCATTTACTTTTTTATATTTCTGTGCGTCTATCCACAACATCAAGTCAGCCCAATGTTCATAGCTCAACATATTGATCGTTGTACTTGTGAACACAACCATATTGCTAGGAGTGTCATCAAGCATTTTTAAATTGTCTACGACCGTTGACCATTTTGTAGGATATCTTATAGCTTCATTGGCTTCTCCGAAAGCATCTATGCTACAACAGAACTTGACTGTTTTGAAATGCTTCCATAAGTCCCAAAGCTTGTTAGGAAATACTGTAAGATTAACTGAATACTCTAATTCAATATTTTTTGCATAGCCCGCCTCAACAAGTTTCTCAACTAATTGCGTACAGGACTTTATCATTAGTGGTTCTCCACCACCAAATTTTATTTTCTGTATATACTTTCCTGCTTTGATAAAACTTGCTACCTTTTCATCTGACCTAGCCCAATCAAAGTCAGCATTCTTTATATCTAAATCATATTTTACACCATCAACACCAAATTTATCTTCACCTAGTATTTCTTTATAGTCCTTATACCATTGTGTTGATTCGCCAGGAAAACACATAACACATCTTAAGTTACATTGATGTCCCACACGTAAGTCTACACTTAATATTTTCGATTGTTTTAACGTTCCATCTTCGTTGGTGTTGGCGTATGCCATTTCAGGTGTGAAGCCTTCCGCAGATGATCTCAATGTTTCCCATTCATCTCTGCTCCTGTAACCAGCTTCTTTTTCTATTTTACATCTGTTGCATTGTTCTGGAAATACATTATTAAGGAAATCCTTACGGGCTTGTATTAATGTTTCACAATTCAAAACATCAACTGAATCTAAATCTTCTAGATATAATCTTTTGTCGTTGTGATGTAAAACGGTATTGCCTGTTCCGGCTGATTGGCTGTGGCTACACATTCTAAGAGTACCATTATTTTTTACTCCCAAATGAGACCAAGGTAATGGGCAGAATAGCTTTTTCATTCATTGTTATTCAAATAAACTTTCAAAGTTAGATGAAGTTTCTTTGACTTCCTTTTTCTCTTTCATCACTAAAGCTGGTGTTTCTTCTACTATTGAATCAAAAGTAGTTGTTCTTGGTGCACCACTAAACTTTGCTTTACTTAACTTATTTAACAATCCTGAATTCTTCTCAATCATCTCCATCGGCTTCTCTGAATCAAATACCTGTGGAACAAGATCTATAAATTCTAGTACATTTTCTGGTATAGATGTTACTGATTTAGCATCAGCCCTACGATTGGCTTCTTGTACTGCATCAATGTGTTGATATATGTTATGTGCCATAAGCAATACATAACTCAAACTGTCCCAACTTGTCTTGCTTTCATAATCAACACCTCTACAGCAAATATCACCTTCTCTGTAACAATCCATTACTGGAGTCTTTGTTACAAATGTTTCGTATTCGCCTGGTATTTTGTCTGCATACATCCTATCCATATTTCCTGCATACTTTTTATTGTCTTTTGCTTTATCCATTGTAAAACCAAAACGTGGATTCTTACGCATCATATCATATTCATTCTCAGTATATACAAGTCCCCTTGCCACTGACACAAATGCTGATGCTGAATCAAAACTGACTTCCATATTTGGATTAATCTTTGTTAACTGTCTTTTAATTGCTGTAAGCATAACTGCTGGCTCTAATGCTGATGTACCCAAGAAGTGTATCCAGTCTTTGCCATCAAAATGACCGCCATCACGCATCTTAATCATTCTGTGTAAAATCAGTTTCCACCATCTCATATGTTCACCACCCATAGCCCAACCTTCAAATGCTCTATCACCATAGATCTTTTTATCACTAAATGGAGCCATAGTATCAAACCATTCATCAGCTGATGGTATGTCATTGCCTTGTATCACATTTAAAAATTTAGTTGCACCTGGTACTCTATTGTTTATGAACCATTCATTGTTGTATGCCGTGTATGCCATACAATCTCTTACAGTATTAACACCAATGCCTAAACTGACAGAAAAACTTGGAATATCTAAACACATACTCCAGTCTGCCGTATGCTCTAACCATCTAAGAATATCCATTCTTATTTTATCATTTTTACCACCTGGTGTAAAAAAGTTCTTCCAATCAAACTTTAAGATACCTTTTGCTACTTGGAATCCACCCGAGTCACCTAATATGATTGTTTTATCTCTTGGCCTGTCCTGTACAAATGCTTCTTGTACTTTTGACTTCTCAATATCTAACTTGGCGTGTCCTGCCGAATACAAACCCCACTTGTAATTAAACATTGCCTTGTCTTCGTACAAGAACTTTAAACTGTCTAACCCTTTTGGAAGCAATGGCGGAACTCTGTCCCCATACTTTTCTTCTGCATTCTTACTTAATAAGTCTGCGTATATAAAACTTATTGCTGGTAAAAACACAGCATAGTCTTTATTAGTCTTTGTTAGGTTTATCGGTGTCATTACTTTTTTTCATCCATAATTTAAATTCCTGTGGAAAATGTTTCTTCAAATGATCTAGACATATTTGAATAGTAAAATTATCAACTCTATTTTTTTCAAAAGTTAGTGTATCTAAGTTTAATATGTATGTTGCTGTGTCCATATGAGAATTTTTTAACTTTATAGCATACTCAACATCTTCAACTATTTTTTTCTGATAGCCTGATTGTTCAGTACGGGCTCCGTCCGCCGGACTCTCTATGTGTGTTCCAATTATAAATCTTCCTTTTTTAGTTCCCATTATTTTTGACTCCTAATTTGTTCTAGCTCAATCATAGTTGCCGCTAAATTGATTTCTGGATCAACTACTATTGCGTGATTAACTAGCCCTTGCCTAATTGCCAACAAGGCTCTCGCTTGTTTTAAATCATCATCACCAAACCAAAATAAGTTTTCATACATTTTACGATATACTTTTTCATATTGTTCTGAATCTGCGTGTTCAATGATATATTCTCTTGCTTTTTTAATGTCACCATTTTGGAATAAAGCAATATAAGTTACTTCAACATCACCCTCTGATGTATCACCATTTTGTGGTTGTGTCAATTCACCTGTTTGCGAATTCATTTGACATACATTAATACATTTTCTCAAATCAGGATATGTTGCTTTAACATAAGTTGATAGGGTATCAATATCAAATTTTATATTTTCTTCAGTTAGTATTTCTCCTGCTCTAACCATAAACATTTTTTCATCAAGTTTTAGTATCTTGAAACCTTGACATCTTGAATGGATTGCAGGAATAATTCTTCTTTCATAATTGCAAGTTAACAAAAATCTACAAGTTGATGCATACTGTTCCATTACACCACGTAAAGCCGCCTGTCCATTTGGACTTATATAATCTGCTTCATCTAGTATAATGTATTTGAACTCACCAAAAGGCATAGTTTGTGAAAAGTTTGTGATCTTATCTCTAATCACATCCACAGAATTTTCGCTTGATGCATTTATTTGTAACACATCACCCCAATCAACTTTTAATTCGTGTAATAGTAATTTTGCAAGTGTGGTTTTTCCAGTACCTGGAGAACCACTAAACAACAAATGGGGAATAGCATTTGATTCTACCCACGATGTCACCTGCTTCATTTGTGCATCGTCTCTAAAAACATATTCTTTTAGAGCTTTTGGTCTATATTTTTCTACCCAGAGATCTTTCATCTTTTATACCACCTTAATATATCTAGTATAATATAAAAATCGCTGAATGTCAATTTTTTAATTTAAGTATTGTTGGAATCTTTTTGTCTTTGAAACTGATGGTTAGCTCATCACAGCCAACATTTTCCCAATACCAATCTTTGTTGTAAACATATCCTAGTTTACCCAATTGGTTTGAGACCTGGGCCACTGCATCAACTTCTCTATAGTTGGCATTACAGGCACCACCTTCTACTGAAGTGTTTTGTGATTGCCCTAGATACTCGTCTCTTTTAGAAAGCTTGTCTACATCTAAAATTATTGAGTTTTTGAATTTATAATCGTCAAACATTTATATCTTCTGGTTTTTCATCCTGTACTCCCAAGATGTGTTCATTATCAACTAGTCTACAATCAAACTTTTCTTTGCCTGTGTTGATTGTAAATCCTCTAGTCCAATATCCGTGCTCTACTAGTACCCACTGACCTTCTTTAATAAAGTCAACGTACTTACCAGTCCTATACACTTGAGCCCATCTGGCACGGATACCTCTATCTTTGCCATCGTCATCTGGTATAATCAAACCACCCTTTGTTAGCTGTTCACCTTTTTCAATAGTCTTGACTAACACTTTATTTTTTAATGGTGTGATATCACCGTGTACTGTATTCATTAATATTACTCTTCTACTTCTTGTATTTCTATGTCGCCGTTTGGTAATTCAACTTCTTTTGTTTTTTTAACCTTTGTTTTTTTAGGTTTAACAATTGATGCTGATTCTTCAACAACTGGCTTGCCGTCTACAGCGTCTTTGATTGAGACTGACTGTACAACTGCTTTAGGATTATTCTGATAGTATTCTCTAGCTACTTGGTTTTTTTCGGCAATTATTTTACCGCCTTTACCAATTTTATCGCCTCTAGCATTGATACCCATATTACCTAACGCAATTTCTTTTTCGTTTTTCAAAGCCAAGGCATCCATATCAATTTGTTGCCCGTTGTTTGTTCTTCTTGCTGTCATAATACATTCTCCTTATTAATAGTTAACATATAACTTTATTTATCGTAAAAAATCATTAATATCTAGCTTGTAACGTATTGAATCAACCTTGTGTACTCCAATCAAGTATAAAATATAGCTTGAAACACTAGATCCTCTACCTACTCCCCATACTATATTATTCGTACGCATCAAGTCAATCAAATAAATTAGAAATTTTAATACTGGATATAGGCCAAACTTGTTATATAATTCCAGTTCCTGCTTCACCCTATCAATTTCTTCACTTGTTTTTGATAGTCCCAAAACATAAGATTCAATGTCGATAGAATTAAATTGTTCTGGCATATACCAATCTTTTTGATTTTGTGCATCAAAAGATTGTGGATCCATATCTTCTAATACTTCAAGTTCTTTACCTGTTTTCAATTGTGAAACAGTTCTGTTGTACTGATCTAGGATTGTCTTTTCAACATTGAGTTCAGTTATGTCCTTGCCATTGTAAAGACACTCTAACACTTCTTGATCTTCAAGTATCGCACGACCTAAATTATCAGTTTTCATATTGCTAGTATATAGGATTAAACTAAATTTGTCTAGTCTTAATTATTACATTAACAAATTTTTAAATTGTGGTAATTCCTTGTGGAGATCTAGTCTTCCACTGGCTTTCAGTTCATCAAAGTATTCGTCAAACTTTTCTCTGTGTATTGCTGTAGGACGAACACCATCTAAAATTTTGAAAATTTCACCCAGACACCTGTCAGCGATCTTGGGCTTGAATTGTATTTTTCTATGTAGAACCAATATTTGCTCTTTTATGTCTTTTATTGCTTCAGGTTTTAGAACATCAATTCTTAAATGTATTGGATATGTTACAAAGGATGGATGCACCCACTCTATGGCATCATTATCATTTGCCCAAACTAATAATTCTGGTAAATTTGGAAGTGTTATTGCTGTGATGGTTGAATTCAATTCTATATTGACATTATCCTTAAACACGTCTTTCATAGATGCAATATTTGATTCAATCTGTTTCCAGTTTGACTTTACCCTCTGTACTTCTGAATGCTTTCCTATGGCATCAACACTGATAGACAACGCCACAGATTTAAATTGATTTAACAAATCAGCCGTTTGTTGCATAATCTTGTTTGATCCATTTGTAGTGATAAGAATTTTTATATTTTTTGCTATAGGTAAAACTGCTTCTAATACTTTGTGCAGGTATGCAATATTATAAAAAGGTTCGCCGCCTGCTATTGTAATCTTTTTTAAGTTTTTAGCTTTACGCATAAACTTTAAAATATGTTCTTCATTATCACCCCAATTTACTATTGGATTTTTAATACCTTTTTCCTTGGCAATCAGATGTGAGAAATCTTCACTGCACATCACACATTTGAAATTACATATATTGTTCATAAACAAATCCATATGTTCAATATGTTCTATTGGTCTTACTATTTGTTTTTCACTTGCAGATATATTGATATGTTTTTTTCTTTGGCTGTCATATCCTTTTTGTCTAGGTGATTCACCACCATTTTTTTCACACTCAACACAAGGCTGACAACCTTTTGGTATGCCGCCTTCTAAAACTGTTTTTCTTATATCTGTAAGAATTTTACTGTTTTGAATTTTATGGTCTGCAAGTAATTTATTTTTTTTGTATTGATCAAATTCTTTTGGATTATCTCTTACTGCATCGTGAGTCCAGGGATTTGGTGGGGTAAAATGACAGCAAGGTTCTGTGCTACCGTCACTACTAATACTTACAGCTCTCCAAAAATAATTACAATCAAACATAAGTGTATTTAAACGAATTATTTGCTTTTATCTACATCGTTATTTTGATGCCATTGTTCATCAAAGTTTTTTAAAGCAACATCCAGTCTTTTGTCTCCCTTAAGATCATTGATATAATACATTAGTTCAAATAGGTAATTTGATATTTCTTTAGGGCTGTGATTTAGTATTAGTTTGGATAAGAAAACCTTACAACGTTTTTTAAGTTCGTCGTGAGAGAACACTATGCGATCAGAGAGATCATCTCCTAGGTGTCCAACGTTTTTTTCTGATTTACTTTCCCGTTTCGTCATTGTCCTCCTCACCTATAATTTTTGATTCTCCTGGGAAAAACTTATTGTAGAGATCTACTTTTGTTTTTTCCAATCTTCCTCTTGCTTCAATTATTAGATGAGCTTGGATTTGCCTCATTTGGGGTAATGCTGAAGAATGTATATGAGTCCTACTAGCATAGGCAATTCTCTTGTTGAGTTTTGATAATCTTTCTGATAATTCTTTGTCGCTGAGTTTGGAATATTCAAGGTCCATATATTAGACTCCGAAGGATTCTCCGCAACCACAAGATGATGTTGCTGAAGGATTGTTGATTTGGAATGATGATCCAAATGCTTCTTCAACATAATCAATTGATGTACCTGCTAAAAATAATATACCAGCTCCGTCAACAACAAACTTTCCACTATCAACTGAGATAATTTCATCGTCTTTCTGTATTTGACTTTCATCTATAAAACTCCAGTCATACTTGAAACCTGCACAGCCGCCACCTAGTACTGATAGTTTGACTGCCGCCTTGTTGTTCTTTTCACACAAATAAGTTATCTGCTTCTTTGCGTTATCTGTTACTTCGAATAAGCTCATATTAATATTTAAAATCCTTTATATGTATATTATGTGCTAAGATAATCATATTGTCAACCACCTAATCGCACTCTTAACTTCTGTTCTAATCTTTTTTTCCTACGTTGACGAGCCTTTTTGTTGCTGTTCAATAGCTTTCCATATTTCGTTAGTTGCCTGTTATTTTCATTAAACCATTGCACGTAAGTTACAGCTCTTGAAAATGCATCTAAGCTATCAGATTTAACATTCGCCTTGTAAGTCAACACACCATCTAGATTAAATGTAAATGGTGATAGCTTCACGTACAACTGACCATCTTGTTCAATAACGTTACCGCCACTTTTATTAACATTATGCCAGTATGACTTTTGTCCTGGAGTACGTTGTTCTAAAAATTCTGGGTCATCAAGAATTAAAATATTATTCTTACCATCGATGTTTTCCCAAAACATTCTAGGATACCAACTTACTGTTCCATTCCAACTAATTGTTTCAGCTCTTTCTTCTTTTGACTCCCAGGCCATAAAGTAGCCAGGCTTGTCCGAGTATGTTCCTCTGGCTACTACTAATTCGTCCTTGGTGTCGTTGAGTCTAGAAGACCGCCAAACTGTTGCCTCTATCTTACAGGCAGTTTTATAATTGTTTAACCGCATTTTTCGATTCTTGAATTTCTTTTCTAATCGCTTTTGTTAATTTTCCAATTTCAGCTAAAGCTTTTCTGGCTCTTGTTCCAGCCGCTTTGTTACCTTCAGAAAATTTAGTAAAATTTTCGTTGAAAGTTGAAAATTGTAATTCAAGTTCTTTTGCATTTGTACTTGTTACTTCCATAAAAGTTATCTCCTTATTCTTTGTTTAATAAAGTTAACCCCAGATTACTGAATAGCAGTGGAGCAACGACCAATACCCAGGTCTGGGGTCCACTCAGTACCATCGAGTTTTATATCCATATTTCTTTCGTAACCTACTCCATTTGTGGGTGTTACTCAAGTACCTAATTATATTTAGCTTTAACTCTTAGATGGATTTCTAGTTTCTAATGCTTTTGGGAAGATTGTTGACACAGCGTCTTTATATACCAATTGAGTATTGCTGTCTCTTTCTAGTAAAAAACAATTGTCATCGTTTTTAGTGATCTTACCAATCAGCTTGATACCATTTTTTAAGAAGGCAGTTATCTGCACATCTGAGGCCATTATTGTTTGGTAAAATTCTTGCTCTACATTGTTATTCATATTTTTTGCTCCAAACTTATTTAGCCTGAAACAATTATTTTTGCATTGAATAAACTGGAAATTCTGCTTTTCCTACACGTGGCTCATAGTATCCCACAGCCATACCGTTTTCTAACTCCACCCAGTACTGTACTTCCGTTTCCGGTCCAGGCCAGCCTGTGTTCAGTCCGTTGACTTCTTTTATTTCAACGTTGCTGTATTCTCTTGCTGGAATATCTTGTTTTTTATACTTCTTCATATCCCACCAAATACCAAAATCTTCTTTTAACTTCATTATGCCTCCCAAGGTTTGCGTTTTTTTGATTCTTGTTCTTGTTTCGTTTTTTCTTCGTAGTTCTTCATAGCAAAATAGTAAGCGATACAAAATCCAACTATGGTAACTGTCATACCAAAAGCAAACATTCCTATTCCTGCTTCAACTGTCATACTTTTTTACCTGCCGTTTTGATATCTTCTCTAGCTACTACCATATATGGTCCTTTGTTGTAAGCTGGTGCTATTGTCCACTTCTTACTTTCTTCAATCTTCCATCTATCATCAGGTTTTGTTCCACCATTACCAATTTTGTTTGATAACGGTATTTGTTTTTCTTGTGGGGTAGATGTTTGTTTGAATGTGTTGTTAACCACTTCACGTTTGTGTAGGATAATTCTGCCATTATCTTTGACATCAAATCCCATTGAACGCAAGTATCTAATATGTTTTGCTAGTGCTTCAAGATATGCTTTTGTAGGTTTTTTTCTTTTTGCTCTACGTATAGCACCACTTGAATCGTTAGTGTATATCAAACTCATACACTTAATATAGCATAGATTTACTTTTTGTCAATGGGTATTTCTTCAGCTTTTACGTCTATATCGCCTATATCTTTCCTACCTTGGATTAGATTCTTCTGTAAATCTGCCATATACTTGCTGTCAGCAGGACTGAAGTCTTGACGTTCTATCAATTTGATAGCCATATACCAATCATATGGTTCTTTATATGGTTTTTCTTTTATGTTAACCGTTAAATCATATACTCCAGTTGTATAGTCAAATCCAGCTCTTAATAAAAGAGATCCCCATTGTACAACATTCATAACTGAATAATGATTTACCATATGCTCTAGTTTTCTGTCACCACCTGGTTGTGGCATTTCAATATAAACTCTTGCACCTTTTTTTAATATTCTATTAAATTCTAACAATGTCAAATAAGGCATAGTACTATGCTCCAAACAATGTCTAACGATAGCAAAGTCAAATTCGTTATCTTCAAAAGATGTAAATGTCATATCTTCATCAACCACACGATAACCTTTTGCTGTTGCTCTCTCCGTATCTGATTTACCTTTTGTCAGTCCAACTAAATTTTCTTTAGGATGTCCTAGTTCTACTAACTTGTCCATAACTAAACCTGGACCACAACCTATATCGATGATCTTGTCAGTTTTTTTAGGTCCGTCTGGTCTTTTAACTAAAGCAGGAAATATTTCATTGATCAGTTTTGTGTGTAATTCTGAATCAGGCTCACTGTATATTTCCTGTGAAACCATTTCAGTAAACTTTTTAAATTTTTCTTCGTTTTTCATTTTTTATCCTTGTTGGAGCGGGTAAAGGGGTTCGAACCCTTGACCTTCTCGTTGGCAACGAGACGCTCTACCACTGAGCTACACCCGCCTATAGTTCTATACTATTGCACAAATCAATTTTTGTCAACAGTTTAGTTTGCAAGTGGATTCGTTGCTTTTAATCTTACTGCCTCAATTTTAGAATCTTGAAGTTCGTTCACTTTTTTACCAATTTCAATTTCTTTTAATGCTTTAGATAAATCTTCTTTGATAGCACTGATATCAGCTTGGATTGATCCTAGGTCTGATTCTGATTGTGCTTCAAGTTTATCTTCAATTGCTGAGATTCTGTCAACCATATCTACTTTTAGTTCGTTAACGTTACCGCCACTTTCAATTGATGATAATCTTGTGTTAAATTCACCCCAAGCATAAAATCCACCACCGATAGCACAAATGACTCCGATCAAAGATCCCCATTGAGTTAATTTATTCATTAAGTTCATTTCTTAATACCTCTAGTTCGGCCTCTAATTG
>Ga0181412_1000413_pt1 | contig 18360 bp, 22 predicted proteins | sample 35SPOviralmetaG_FD_130113 | JGI IMG/M metagenome (GOLD analysis project Ga0181412, IMG submission 130113) | Marine viral communities from the oligotrophic San Pedro Time Series (SPOT) site, San Pedro Channel, CA, USA - 35 SPOT_SRF_2012-08-15 | ecosystem: Environmental > Aquatic > Marine > Strait... | reverse complement strand
TCATTTGCATCTTCTTCAATGCCTTCTTCATAAGTTACTTGATGACCTGCGTATGCTACATCAACTTTTTGAAACTTATCACGCAATTGATCAATAGCATTTATATTTGCTTCATTATCTATTTTTAATTGTGGTAGTTCAAAATATTCCATATCAATCCTTTTCATATTGAATTCTATAGTCTTTGTATTTTTCCCAACTACGATTTAAAACTTTGATATGCTCATCTGGTTTTAGTGTTCCAGTTGTTGTAACAACAAATTTTTGTTCATCAATTTTATCAGCACCGTGTGGATGCCAAAGTTCATTAATTACAAATGTATTTGTATCCATTGGCAAATTAATATAGTCTTTATCTTCTGGATGTAATTCCAAATAAGTTCTCTGCTCTTCTATAGGCATATCGTTTCTATGCTTACTAAAATAAAAACTTGGTTTACGTATATCATTTATTAATAATCTATAACCAGATGGTTCAAAAGGAATAAGTTGTTTATGACCGTCTGCTCCAAGTTTACTAACATCATGATGTACTGCAACATCTTTACGTTGCCTAATTAGTTCTGCGTGATTACATTGTATAGGTAATTGATCTATTAATTTAATTACTCCGTATAGTTCTTTTGGTAATGCAGGATTTATTTTTACAGGTTGTTTTCTTTCTAATCTATTAACCCAAGAACGTCTTACTGCTTTAGGGTCGCTAAATTCATGATCATCTAATTGTCCTAGTAAACAAACAATTCTCCAAATTTGATGTGGGTGTTCTTCTACATAAGGAGCATCTTTAACTGCTCCGCCGCCATATGATTCTTTTATTACATCAGGTGGCCATAGATAGTTTCTATCGTGAAAAACTTCCAGCTCATCTAAATTAATTTTTTCATATGGTAAGTCTATTGGTAAAAAACTTACATCTTTATAATCACTAAATTCTTTTTTCATTTTTATATTTTTTATCCATTAAAAAAGTTTTAATAACCCATCCTGGAAAATCTATTTCCCACCATTTAACTTTGTTTGTCCAGCTTGTAGGTTTTTCATGATGAGTGTTATGTAACCCACTACCTAATGTTAGTAGGTTTACTATTGTATTATTTGTGCTATGATCTGGAGTATCAAACAGTCTATATCCCCACTTATGACATATAGTATTAACCATCCCTGCACTATGAAATGTTATTACAGCAGGTATAGACACTAAAAACACAGCAACACGCCAGTCGAGTAGTAATAAGGCGCTGTATGACGCTAATAATAGGATTAAATAGTGGTTATGTATGTATTTTATCCATTTGTCTTTAATTAGATCTTTTACAAATTTTCGCTCAATTGTAAATGGTTCCCAAAATGTACTCCATATTCTCCACATTGGTTGACCACCATGTGGATCTGATTCTGTTTCAGGAGCAACGTGATGTTTTCTGTGTATACCACACCAAGCAATAGGTGAGCCAAAACAATTAAACATACTTAATACAATAAGCAATCTTGATTTCCAATATGATGTTTCAAAACTTTTATGTGATAGGTACCTATGTAATGCAATTTCTCCACCTACTTTACCAAACATAATCCAGCCAACAAGAGATAACCATAACCAACTCCAGTCAGCATATACAAGCCCAACCACAAGCATTATGTGGTTTGCTAATAGTATTAATTTTAGTTTATATTCGTAGCTCATCTTTGTTTACAACCTGTTTATTGTATTTATTCGTGCTTCTTTCAATAAGTTTTTGGTGTGCTTCTGGCACTACTTTGCCAAGTATAAATCCAACTATTCTATCGTCATCTACACCTTCTTTGACATCAACTCCATGTGGTTGTGTACAATTATTAATTAAGAACGCATCTGTTTCTTCTGGTATAGTACAAAAATGTTTAGGTTGATTACTCATGTCTTTATTATAATCATATTCATTACACATATACAAAGTATCTCTAGATCCACTTACAACAAATCTGTAACCTATTGGTTCATTTGTTAATTGATGATCTAGCATTTCTTGAGTAATTGTCATATGATGTGGGTGTGGGGCTTCTACTTTATTTCCATCAACGTGTGCCGCAACGTTTCCAGTTGACCTGGCCAATCTTACATAACAAAGATGTTCAAAAGGAAAATAAGTTTCTATCCATTTTATTAATTCTGGATATTTTTCTAGTGCTTCTTTGTTCCAAGATTTTGCTTCACCTAATGGCTTACTAAAATCTTTAGCACCCAATAGTGTTTCTTCTTTCCACCATACATACTTTTCAGCACCAACAAAATTATCAAGTATTGATTGTTTGTTTGGTATTGTTGGTATATCTAATGGAGTAAAAATTATCATCTTTGTACAAATGCTTTCTCTACTACAAACTGTGCAGGAGTAGATGTGTTGCCTTCTTGCATACCTAAAGATTCAAAATGTTCAATTAGGTCTTTGTTAAGTCCTTGTGATCCACAGATCATAAATCTATCTTCTTTTGTATCTAAACTTTGCCCTGCGGCATCTGAAAACAACCTACCATTTTTTATCCATTCAGTGATTCTACCTTTACGTGGCCATGCTTGTTGTGTTAGTGTATTGAAGTATCTAAAGTTCCCTTGTGTAAGTTCTTTCCATTCTTCATTAAACCAATTAAGTGGTTCATGGTATGCTAATTCATTTTCATATTGAACTGTGTGTGTAAGTATAACTTTATCAAATCTATTATATGTTTCTGGATCTTTTATTATACCTAAGAAAGGTGCAAGTCCTGTACCTGTTGCAATCAAATATAAATTACGTCCAGGTAACAAGTAATCAATTACAAGTGTACCAGTTGCTTTACTGTTAATAAGAACTTCATCTCCTACTTTTATATGTTGTAATTTAGAAGTTAATGGACCATCATCTATCTTTATAGATAAAAATTCTAAATAATCTTCATGGTTAGCTGAAGCAATTGAATATGCTCTTAATAATTTTTTACCTTCATGCTCTATACCCATCATGACAAATTCACCATTATTAAACTTGTTTGGAAAGTTCCTGGTTGTTTTAAATGAAAAAGTTTTGTCACTCCAGTGTTGTATATGTGTTACTTTCTCTTTATTAATCATTAATTAATTCCTCTTTATTTCAATATATTATATAATAATTATGCTTAAATGTCACTCAAAATATTCTCTAAATAGTTCATATTCATCTGGACAACTATCTTTGAAACTAGTTTTACGAATTTTATCTATTCCGTTTATATATTTGACAAACCGTCTTACTTCATCTTTATTGACCTTAGATGCTTTTACTCTTGTAATGATATCATCACAATATTCAATATATCTTTGTTTGGCCGCAACAGTTCCTTTCCAATTAGGGATAGTTGATTTAATTGTTAACCAATATTGAATAACTTGTTTTTTCATATCCTCTGTTAGCAAATGAATTATACTTAGATGCTGTGGGAAAAATACAAATCCAGGATTTACAATAAGATAATTTTCATTTCCAAAAGTCTTAATAGCCTCATCTCCATTCCAGTTTGTTTTGTTAAAAGGATTTTGTTGTTTATTCATTTCTAAAGACCATTTAAACAACTTACCTAAACTTAAAATATTTAGGATAGAAAGAGTTGGGTGTATTCTATAATAAATTCTTGTTAACTTTGCTTTGATATCGTTTGGATTATCATGTATTACTTTTTTTGCATGACTTGTTGCAACTTTCCATTTTCCAGGATATCTTATATATTCATACTGCTTACCTACAGCATCTAAACTTACACTTAACGCAACTTCTTTAAAATTACGAAGGATCTTATCTACAAAATCTTTTGTAAGTGTTTGACCATTTGTTACCAATCTTAAAAGAATATCTTTTGATCTTTTATTTTCAATTAGTTTTTTTAAATGTTCTATTAAATATTGATTAAGAATTGGTTCTCCACCAGTAGATTTATATTTGCGTACATGAGATGTAATGCTATTAAAATCTTCCCACCAAGTTTTATCTTCTGTCCAATCTGCGTCACTTTGATTCCAATCTTTATAAAAATTGCTAAACACATCATCATCTTCTGTGTTGCCCATATACATATTATTTTGTGTTACTTCTTTATGTAGTTGTGAACTACTATGAGGAGAACACGTTGGACATTTTAAATTACAAAGATTACCAAACTTTATATCAAAACTAGTTGGATTATGAAATTCTTCTATATCACCATTTATAGTTTTTGTAATATTTTCAATTATTACTTTTTTTGTTGTAATATCTTCATATGGAAATCCTTCTATTGCTTCGTCTCTATATGATGCTATGTTGTTTTCTTCTTGTTTCCAACAAGTCCAACACTCTGGTAAGTGTGCTTCTTTACTATTTTTTAAATTTTGTTTCCTAGCATGATGATGCTCAGCACTATTCCAATGATCTGTCATACTTAATTTTCTGTTTTCATCATACTTTTCACCATTCATCTTATGAATAGGTTTTGCTACACAACAAAATCTTTTGTCATTTGCTGTTTGATTAGCAGTATGAAACCAGAGTAAAGGACAAAGATGTTTATGCTTTTTTACAAGAAGATCAAACTTTTTATTATATGTTTCGTGTGTTTCCATACTCGACAATTGTACACCCTTCAATTTGTGGACATTGTCTCCATGGATCAATAATTATTGACCCTTGTGGAAAATCATATTTTGCTGTATCATCTGTACCATAGGTAACTTTTGGATTGTGTGCTAATAGATAAACTGCTTCACCTAAATCTTTAGGTGGTGTGTCGCCTGTATGCTCATCTTGGTAGTACAAAGTTCTCCCTGCTTTTTCAATGTAATGCCCAATTAATAAACTGTAAGATCCATTAGTATACGGTACGTGTGGCTTGTATGCTTTACCTACTATTACAATTGGTAAATTATATTGCATACATTTTTTTGCTAGGTTTTCTGCTTGTACTTCTCTTGCTCCCATAATAGCATCAAACAAATCATAACCTAATTCTAAATTATCAGCCATCCAACGAAGTGCAATATTATCACGTGGGTGACAAGCACCTCCATCGCCCATACCTGCTGTCATATACTTTGGACCCATAATACGCATATCAGAAAATGCTAGTGCTGATGTTACTACATCTACATTTATATTACCTTGCTTTTCTGCTACGTCTTGAATCATATTAACTAAACCAATTTTTGCTGATATAAATGTGTTGTAAAATATTTTTATTGATTCACATTCGTCCCAAGTACCTACTACGTATCTTGGATTGTTCTGCATTAATGGTTTGTAAAAATCTATAAGTTCTTTTGCATCACCTGTTTTTGATCCATCTTCTGTACCAATCATAATCATTTCTGGATTTACCATATCCCATTTAACTGATCCCATTGCAATCAAATATGGATTGTAAACAAATCTTGCATTTGTAATTAAAGGTTCAAGCTCACGTCTTGTTGTACCTGGTAGTACAGTTGATATAAGAACTACTAATTGTTTTTTATTAACAAATTGATTAACTTCACTTAATATATTTTTAACTATTGTGTAATCAAAATCTTTTGGCTCTAAATGTGCTGTTGGTGTAGATCCATCATAACGTGGATCGTGTGGTGTTGGAGCCGCAATAAAAACTATGTCTTTGTCTTTTACTGCTTCTTGTATTGTTGGTTGCATTTTAAAATTCTCTGGTTGTCTAGGTTCAACATCAAACCCTTCAACTGTATATTTTTCTGCCATAACTTCGGCACAGTCTTTACCTAGTTTACCGCATCCTATCATTGCAATTTTTGTATCTTTTGTTTTCATGAGTATACCTTTATATTGTGTTTTTGTTCAAATGCATCTGCGTGTGCTCTAGTATTTACCAAAGGTTCACCTTTAATGTTTAAGGATGTATTAACTAGCATAGGACAGCCTGTTTGATCGTAAAACTTTTTAATTAATTTATAGAATCCTGGAGATTCTTTTTGTGTTACAGTTTGTACCCGTGAAGTTCCATCAGCATGAATAATCGCTGGGAATTCGTGTGGCTTTCTACATATAGCAACTGCCTGCATATATGGAGATTCAGTAATGCCTCCTGGCATTGTAAAATATTCGTGTACGTGTTCTTCAAGTATTGCAGGAGCAAAAGGTCTAAACTTTTGTCTCTTTTTAATTTCATTCATTCTATCTTTAATTTGACCTCCGCGAGGATCTGCAAGTAAACTTCTATTACCCAATGCTCTTGGTCCAAACTCTGCTCTGCCACTTGCTACTCCAATGATGTCTCCATTCATTAATGCTTCACAGGCAGAATCAACAGGATAGTCTCCTTCAATGTTTGTACCTAAGAAAGGTCCTTTCCAATTTACTTTACTGCCGTAACCTAATGCCGCGGCACCTAATGAATTCCCTGCATCACCTGGATTAGGCATAATCCAAATGTTTGGATTTTTTCTCAGTAACAATGAGTTGGCTACGCAATTAAGTGCTACACCACCCATCCATACTATATTCTTTTTTGAACTGTAAGATTTTGCTATCTCAAATAGTTCTAATATTTTCTTTTCAATAACTTGTTGTATTGATGCCGCAACATCATATGAAAACTGATGATCAAGCAACGGCATATGACACATCCATTCTTCTATACCAGCATGAACATTTTGTTTTAATTTTAATGGATCACGAGTATCAAAAAATTCTTTTTCAATTTGCTCTGCATATTTTGGTTCACCATATGCGGCCATACCCATTAAAATATATTCTTCTTCATTTGGTTTTAATCCAACTCTTTGTGTAAATGCTGAATACAATAATCCTAAACTGTCTGGATATTTGTATGTTTTTAATCTTGTTAATTTACCAGGAGCAACATAATCCCAAATTGATATAGTGTCAAACTCTCCAATTGCATCTGCAACAATAACACAGGCTGACTCATATGGAGATGTAAATGCTCCAGCGGCCGCGTGTGATTTATGATGACTTACATATTCTAGTTTTGTTTTGAATACTGTTTTCATATACTGTGAAGGTAAATTACCTATAGCGAATGCTTCATTAAACTGTCCTGAATACAACTGTCTACGTTTCTTTTGCCATGGTCGTTCATGCCAAACTACTTTATCTGGCTCGCCATATTCTAATGCTTCTTTAATTATTTCTGGACAAAGATTTGCGTCATTCTTTATCCTTGTATATCTTTCTGTGTGTGCCGCAAACACTACTTCGCCATCTTTAACTACTGATAAAGATCCATCATGTCCTAATGCACATATTCCCCAAACTATCATTTTGCACTCACCACCATAAATTTTACTTCCATTGGTTGATCTATAATCCATTTTATAGTATCAATTATATTTGTGTATGATAGTTTAGCACCATCATAATCTTTATTAAATTCTGTATCAACATATCCCAATGCTAATGTTGTTATTTTACAACTTCTTTCTTCATTTTGCAAGAGTTCTGCTTGGGCATGAAGAGCCATTTTTTCTATTGGGTATTGTTTATGTACAACTTGCCAATCAGTATAAGGAACTGTATCAACACCAATATTAATAATGTGTTTGCCTTCTTTGTGTTGCCAAGCCTTAAACATCATATTCAACATTTCTACTTGAGCAAATCCATCATGTGCATTATTAATAAACACATCACATCCCATTGCTTGATGTAATATTGCTGTTCTACCTTCAAGTGTTGTTATGTTTCCAACTCCTACTGACTTACTACATCCTACGGAATTAGGAAGAAAAGCCTCATATACTGCTTTACCTATTCTTTTTGAATGTCCTGTTACTGCTACTTTAATCATCTACTGCCTCTACGTGTATTCCTTTTACCCAATGATACCATTCTTTTGCTTTTGCTTTTGCCTCCATGTGTAATGGATCTGTTCTCCAAGCATCAACATCTTCTTTTGTTTTCCATGAACTAATTGTAATTTCAACATCATCTTTTTCTTCTGACGTAATATTTATAAAGCCTGGTAACGTCTCAGCTTTTTCTCTAACTCTTTTACTGTAGTCATAATACTCTTCGTTAAAATTTTTTATCTTTGCAATAAAGAAAACTTTAATCATTCATTACCTTTTCATATGCTCCTGTTAAGCATACTCTATTAACACCACTTTCTCTTTTAAATCTATCCCATTGCTTATCATATGTTGTTGCTACCAAGTATGAATCACTAGGAGTAAAATTAAACTGCTTACAAATATCTTTTTGTAAACTTTCATATTGTTGTTTTTTTGCAAACACACTACTATTCAAAGTTACTTCTTTAAACACATCAATCATAGCATGATTAAAATAACCAACACCTTGTAGTTCTTCTTGTATTGGTTCTGCTTTCCTTGTAAATCTTATACCTGCTCTTAATAAACCAAGTCCCCAAGGTTTAGAAACACTCCAAAAAATTTCTTTAACATTTGGATATATTTTTATTTGATGTTTGCCCGTTGTGCCGGCAAATGCCATATCTAAATATACATCCATCTTTGGATAAGTGTTACACACCTCATCATACCTACTGTCAAAATTTCCAGTAGCACTAAAAGGATTACTCATATACAAAGGCACTTCTGGAAATAAATCATCTGGTGTTTTTGAAACTCCCATTGGTTGTTTAATAAATGTTGGGTATCTATATTCTCCTTCAAATATTTGATAACTTTTTACTTTGTTACACATCCAATCAATACTTTCATGTATGCCATTTGTTGGATAAGCATAAGGTAATTCACTTGTATCAACTAGAGGTTTTAAAAATGTACGAACTTGATCTTGACATATATTCCACATCTTACGTCTTTTTACTGACGGTGTTTTATCATTTTCATTTGTACTTTCAATGTACGATCCATACTTTTTATCTAATTTATTTTTAATAATCATATCAACAGGAGAGTGTATTGCTTTGCTTGTTCCAAATGTATCATTGCTTATATTAATCGTTTCCATTTGCTTCTCCTATTACTAAATGTATTCTATCTTCTGTATCACCATTTAATGCTGTATGCATTTTTGTTGTATCAACATAGTAAGCACAACCATCTGCTGGTATATGAACAACTTTTTGATCTTTAACAAAAACAAAATGTGCATGATAACTTGTTACTAATGCTAAATGGTATCTACCAGTAAAATCATAATGTGTTGAATAACAACGTTTTGGAATTAAACGCATAAGCCTAGCTCTTACAGGTTTAAATGGTAAATTGTTTAATACTTCTTCAAAGTATGATCCTTTTAAAGCAGGATGTATTTCTGTAAAGTCTTGTTCATTGACTGCTTCTTCCCATCCTTTTTCTGTTTGTACTGCGGCTTTACCTAATCCATCATGCCAGTCTGCACTACCTTTTCTTACTTGTATAGCAATTTGATTTTCTTTAGAATGCCAAGACGTTTTTGATATAACTGTTTCTAAACAGTCAAGCATTTTGTACAAGTCAAAATTTGTTTCAAACTTTTTTATTAATTCGCTCATACGTATGTTTTATCTCCAGGCCATAACGGTAATTTAGTTCCTTCAGCTCTTTTTGGTATCTTTGAATCAGCACTTGATACACAACTTTGTGAAATACATTGTTCTGGTTTGTCAAATAATCTAAAGCCTGTTTCAATATTGCCAAGTGGTTTATCATGACAACTATAACTTCTTTTTATACTACCATCTGGTTCTCTAATAATAATTGATCTATATCCTGATGAACATTCCCATCCTTTAAATTTATTAAAATTGAATGCATTAAATCTTTCTGCTTGATCCATAAAGTATGGATTGTTTTCTTTATCTCTAAATTCAACTTGAAAATGCTGTGGAACTCCATCTTGATACGTTTGTTTTTTAAGTGTTCTATCATCATCTATTTTAAATGTTGGTGTTGGTCTAGTTACGTGTTTGTTTTTTTCTTCTGTAAACCCACGTTGTGGCATACCGTTGTATAACTTGTCAAGCATTTCTTTTGTGTACCCATCAACGACTGTTGACGCTGTAGGATCGCTTTGAGGTTTAAGCGTAACATTAATACCTCTGTTGTGGAAGTATAATGATTCCTCATATAGTTCATCGAACCATTCTGGAACCATAACTTGGTTGATTGTAACCTGTACATCGTGTTCTTGTGCGAAGCATAACTTGTCTGCAAACTGTTCTCTTTTTTCTTGTGTGTTAACGTGTTCTCTGTGGTATGAAGCCGTGATACTGGCTCTATGAAACGGTGCAACTGCTTTAACATACTGTTCAAACCATTTCATGTTTCTACTACAATTGCTTGTCATATGGACAGAAGTATAATTTGTATTACTAACGTCATCTGCTAGGTGTTGTAAAATATCAATGTATCCTGGATGAAAGGTAGGCTCTCCACCTGACAATGAAAAGTGAAATGAATTAAATCCACGTTCTCTTGCCTGTCGTTTAATTTCATCAATTGTAGCAAGACAAAGTTCAGTAGGTCTATGATCTTTTCGATCACTTCTAGCATAAGGCCAACAATAACTACATCTGTAATTACAGAACCTTCCTAGTAACCAAGATACCGTAAATAAATCACGGTACAACATTGTACGTTGTCCAACACGTACAAGATCAGGATACGGAATCTTTGTAAAATCGTATTCACTCCATTTTAAATCTGTCATTGCCAAAATTCCTTAAACTCTGGATATACTTCTAAAAAATTAGTATTGTTTAATCTATCCATAGTTTCAATATACTCTTTAGTTGAGTTTGGTAATACTTCATTGTTTATATCAGTATTATTCATATAATCTATCACATAGTTTGCCCATTTAGTTATTTTGGCCAAACGATTCTTTTTTAGTTTTCCTAAACTATTAATTGTATTATACACTCTTTTTGTTATATTGTCTTTCATTATCTTTGGAATATGTTGTATATTTAATGCTTCTGGATATTGAACTAAACTGCAATGGAACGGGCAATCTAAAGATACATAATAATTTATAATATCATCAAACCTAGAAATATTGTATAATGAAACTGTACAGGTTGTAGTTAAATTAAACTGGCCAGTAGATAATTCAGACTTTAAATGTTTTATATTGTTTTCAATTAACTGCAAATCACTTCCTGTTCTTAGATAACTGTGGATTTGTTTGTCACCATCTATGCTAACTCTACAATTAACTTTTTTAAAATGCACCCAAAGATCACTTACGTGCCTATCTTGTAATATAATGTTGTTTAGATTAGTATTGTACTCTAATGTAATATTGTGTGCATATGGTAACAGTCTTTCTAATGCATCATAATGCTGTGGTTGTATTAAAGGTTCGCCACCTGCTATAACTATTTCTTGTACTCTTGGTCCTATATCATTTACTACTTGATTGAATGTTTCTATAGGTAACTTTGCAATACCTCTCCAAGTACTTGTTTCTGTTAGTTGGTATTTGTCAAATAAATGTTTTACATCATCATGTTTGTTTACTGCTACTGCCCAAGTTGAACTATATATTGATGAACAATGTCTACATCTTAGATCACATACATTACCAAAACGCAATTCAATTGACTTAACATTCATAGGCAATGTTCCATCAACAACTTCTTCCATTACTTGTGGAATATAGTCAGCATAGTCCTCATTACATTGTTGTCTAGTTGATGTTATATTTGCTTTTTCCATATCCCAACAACTTTTACAACCTTCGTGCTGTATATTATTCATTAAGTTTTTACGTATGTTTTTGTAGTTGTCATTGTTCCAAATTTCTTTAAGTGTTTTGTCACCATAATGTCCTAGCGAATCATGATTTCTCCAACAAGCACTCACAAACCCTTTTGGTTTTAGATTCATATGTATGAACGGCATTATGCAAAAAGTTTTACTCATCTAATATCTCAGCTAGTTCTGGAAACACAGTTCTCCAATTTTCATTTCTTATATTATCGAACATTTCTGTTTTAGTAAAAAACTTATCATTAACTACAATATTATCTTTTTTTTCTAATGTTGCTATTATTTCTTCAAAGATAGATTCATTAGTCTTTATACTAATAGGGTCATCCCATTTTTTATTTTCACTGTCAATCCATTTCATTAACGTTTCTTTTTGTTTGATGATATTTTGAAGAAGTTTTTCCTTTACATTATTACTAAAATTTCTTATTGATAAGTAATCTGGTCCATAAGCAACAGTGGAATCAATAATAGATATAGGTGACTGAGAAAAGATTTCGTCTATCACTGTTATACCATCCCAAGATTTTTTTGATTTATTAATAAAAAATGTATGTACCCATTTAAAAAATTCTTCAAAATATAAGACATTTAAAATTGAAATTGTATGACTTATTCGTATGGCAATATTACTATTGTCAGACGCTAACTTTTTCCAACGTTCTGCCACTTTCTGTGTTAGTTCCCATTTACTCTTTTTTCTTAAAAACTCATTTCTTTCTTTAACAGCATCAAGGCTTAAATTTATCATTACTCCTTTAAACTTTGGTAGCATTGTTAGATACTTTTCTTTTGGAAAAAAACTGCAATTAGTAAATGTATCAATTATTATGTTTTTTGCAAGATCCCATTTGACTAGGTTTTCTATAAATTTAAGAAATGTGTCAGTTAAAAATGGTTCACCACCAGTTACTTTTATCTCTTTTAAATGCTGACAATCTTTATATGTTAATAAACTTAAAGTTTCGTTCATTGGTTGCATTTGTTGAAGCTGGTCTAAAATATTTTGTTCATTACCGTAAAAGTTAGTTATGGCATCTTTACTTTTATGTAAATCTTCATCCCAGCTTGTTGATAGCCCTGGCCCGCAAGTTCTACATTTTAAATTGCAATATCTGCCTGACTCTATTTCTAAATATTCTAATTGTGGATTAGTTAAATTACTTAATAGTCCTTTTGGACCTCTTCTCATAATATGCTCTTTTTTTCGTAATTCTAATTTGTTACTAACAAAATCATCCAAAGCTCTGGTACGCATACTTGATAATCCAATGTCCTCATCTGCGTAACATCTTCTACACTCACTTACCCTTTTTCCTTTCAACATATCTTCTCTTACTTTAGAAAAGTAGTTTTCATAATCAACTACTTTTTGATCTTTTTCAAATTCGCGTACTATATCATAACTTGGTTTTTTATTTTTTGGACGGTTAGCATCCCATCTACAACAAGGAATTACTTTTCTGGATTGTCCTTCAACCAAGGCTCCTTTAAAAATATATGGACAAATTGTGCTGTTTTTTTCAAATTTAATCATTATTTTAATTATATACTCAATGGTTTCTTATTACAATCTATAACAGATGTATACGTATTTATTGGTTGATTTATTACCAATGATAATTTATAATAAATACAAGTATAAAAGTTTAGGAGAAAAGGAATCTATGTTAGTAAGAAAAAAGTATCAATTACCAACAATGTGGAAATTTCAAAATAAAAAATTTGATATTAAAAGATTGCAAGAAGAAGCATTAAAGTTGGCCAACAACTATGGCGATGTTATGGAAACTAACAAAGCTCTATGCTCAAACAATCACGAATTAGTTATGAGTGTATACAAACACTTTAAACAAATTAACCTTACAGAATTTGATCCAGAAGCGGCATCACCAACAGTAGAAAGTTGTGAAGTCATGGGCAAGACTGCAGGAACTGGTAATGAGTCAATTAGTAAAATTGCCAAATATAAATTAAAATCTAGACTTGGCGAAGGACTTGCTCCTGGACTTAACGAACATAATTACAATACTCCAACCAAAGAATATACAGGCTCATACTTTCAAGAAGTAGTTGAATCATTTAAAGCCGATGCAATTAGAGTTAGACTTGTTAGACTTGATCCAGGTAAAACACTTACACCACATATTGATTACGATCCAACTTATGCTGTAAGAGTTATTATACCTATTTTTGCAGAAGAAGAAGCAACAAATTATTTTTGGCGTAAAGGTAATGAAGAGTCATATCATTTAAAAGCAGATGGTTCAGCATACTTTTTAAATATTGGCTTTAGACATACTGTAGTAAATTCAGGTAATACTCCTAGAATTAGTTTAATGTTTAGTTTAAAAGATCAGTCAGACCTACAAGAAATAGTTGATACAAACTGGAACGAAACTAATAATATGGGTGACTTACGTTTAGAAAAAGATTACAAACAACATAAGGCTCAAGCAGATGCCCAACCAGTGGCTGTTTAAAACAGAAGTAAAAGAATCAAATATACACGGAAAAGGAAGATTTGCGTTAGAAAATATTTCTATTGGCAAAAATGTTCTTATATTAGATGGTGCTATCGTGCCAAAAGAACAAGCACCTAAAAAATTTCCTGTTAGTTTAACTCATAATATGGATTGTGAAGATACATTTATTAATCATAGTGAAGATTCAAATTTAGCATACTTGGGCGGAACTAGTTTTGTTTCTTGCAAAAATATAAAAAAGGGCGAAGAACTAACTATGGATTACAGTCAGTTTGCTGGTGATAGAAAGTTTTTATTCTAATGAAAGATCCATTAAGTTATAAACTTAAAAAACTTATTGAGTGGCTATTAATACAGCAGGTCCCTGCTATTCTAGTAATACTATTTTTAATTTACTACTTTATATTTTAATCTTACTTTCAGGAAGTATAGCACCTGTTGTAATATAGTGTAATGTTAAAGGACTATTAGGTTGATAACTTGAATATTCGGAACTATGATGCTTGGGTATTTTTTTACGTTTTTTAGTAGTCTTTTTGCGTTTTGACTTCTTTTTTTGATAGTGCATCAAAACAATATTTATCATTATTGATTAAATTTTGCTTTCCAATCCATATTAGCAAACGGCCATCCTGTTATAACAACACGACATCCTGGCTTACCATTGCGAACTGGATTAACATAATGAGCTGATCCTACTCTCATTAGTACACAAGAGTTTCTTTTTGGTTTAACTGCTAATGGCCCTGCTAGATAAGGTTCTTGATTTGATTCTTTAGCCATTTTATCTTTAAATTGTTTCCAGTTATCTCTTTCAGTTGGATATGTTTGAAAATGATCTTCTAACATATATTCATTTGGTAATACCAATTCACCACCATCTTCAGTTGTTAAGTAATTGATAAAAACAAAGTCTCCATATATGTCTCTACGTTCTGTATGTACATTGTACACACTATTTGGATTAAATGTTTTTGTTGTAAACTGCAATACATTCTTTTCGTTTACTTCTGTTATTGGTTTGTATACTAATGTAAGTATTTCATTAAGTTTTTCAATAACTGCTGAAACAACTTCTTTGTCTTTGTGTATATCATATTTTACGTGATTATAATTGTAATGTGATTTGCTTATAATATGTTGTTGCTCGTTAGCATCTAATTCTTTTGTTTCAGAATTATAAATCTTTTCTAATGTTTGATCAACTAGATCTTCATTAATAAAATTTTCAGTATACCAAACTTCATCTTTAATAAGTTCATTCCACGTTGTCATAAAACCTTCTTACCCTGCCGTGTGTAAAACCTTGAATTAATATTTCAACTGCTTCATCATATGATAATCCTCTATGTTGCAAATAAAATAATTGTTCTTCGTCTAATGCTCCAATAGTACAACCGTGTGTGCAAATTGTGTCATCATTATGTATTTCTAATTCTGGTTTTGAAAACGCATCTGATTGATTATCTAATAAAATATTTTTGTTTAACATATGACTTTCACAACCACTTACGTGTTTTGGTATTACTATTTTTCCTTCAAAAGAGGTATTGCTTTTTTTGTTGATAAATCTAAAGTCTTGATTGCATTTTGATTTTTTTCCTTCATGAACTACTATTGTTTTTATGTCTGTATTAAAATTTTTGTTTTTAAAAAATCCAAACATTTCACATACTGCATTTTCTTGTAGTGTGATATTAATTGTAGACTTTGTTCCTATTGAATTTTTAAAAAATACACAGGCTTTAGCATCACGTTTAACATCTATTTTTACTGCGTCTTGTTTACTAAGATTGATTTTACAATCTAGCGACTTATCAACTACATAATGATTATCCATTTGCAAACCCTTGCTTATCTATTCTATCTAACAATTCAATACCACTTGTTTCAACTATTTTTCCGTTAGTAATTATATGTACAAATGTTGGATTTAAATCTCTTAATATTTTTGTATTATGACTAATGACTATCCAACCGTACTTACTTTTATATTCATTTACAATTTTTGTTACCATTTGTAAAGCATCTACATCTAAGCCGGTATCTACTTCATCTAGTAAAACTATTTCTGGTTTGGCTTGAAGTAATTGTAATAGTTCATTCTTCTTACGTTCACCACCTGAAGCTCCCTCGTTAAATTCTCTACTTGCCCAATCATCTTTTAAATTTAACTTTGTAATATCTTGTTTGTATTTTTGTACTTTTGTTGAATAATGTTGTACAAGTTTATAATTTGTAATACCAGGAATACTAGGTGGAGTTTGAAAACTCATAAACAATCCTGCTTTTGCTCTTTCAGTAACATCCATAGCCAGTATATCTTCTCCGTTTAATGTTACTATTCCTTTGGCTTCGTAATCATTTTTACCAACAAGAGCATTGGCTAATGTGCTTTTACCACAACCATTAGGTCCTATAATTGCATGAACTTCTCCTTTATTAACTTTAAGGTCAAGTCCATCAATAATTTTTTTATCTTGTATTTGTACTTCTAAGTTTTTTATTTCTAACATTTTCTTTCACTTAATGACATTGTTCAATTGGTTTTTTATATTCTTCAGAATCAAAGTAATGATTAAAATTACAATTTTGATTTAAACTTTCTATTAAGTCTTTTGTAGCATATGGCCATCCTGTAACAACTTGTCTTGAATCTTCTTTAACTTCGCCATTCAATGGTGTAACGTAATGAGCAGATCCTATTGCAAATACTACACACTTATTATACACTGGTTTGATTGTAATGTCATCCAAATATCTTATAGGATAACCTTTAGACTCAACTAATTTAATATTTTCTGGCCAACGTTCTTTTTGATCTGGGTGTTTTTCTAAAAACTGTTCTGTTCCTTGCTTACTTGGAAATATTAGTTCACCTCCATCTTCTGTAGATAAGAAATGCATAAATGCATATAAGCCATACTTGTTAATTGGTTCTGCGTGTAAATCATACCAACCACGTTTTGTAAAACTTTTTGTAAAGAGCTGTAAGCCATCTAAATCAGTTGTTGGAACTTTTGTTCCTGTAATTGGTTCTAATAGTTCATTTACTTTGTTCATGTATATATCAATATACTTTTGGTTTTTATGTATGTCAGTTCTATGAACTGTATAGTTATACGTGGTAGCATTTACTCCAGACTTTCTAAAGTTTGGTAATATTGCTTCTCCAGGTTGTAATTCTGTTTTACCTGCTTGTAGCATATCATCTTTAATTTGTTTTATTGTTTCGTCATCAAGGAAATTATCAAATTCCCATATTTCATTTTTAACAAGTTCTTTCCACATTAGAACACCTCCGCTAATACAACTCTTGCTCCTGGGAAACGTGATTCTACAATTTGCTTTGCCTCAATTGAAGTACGACCTTCTTCAGCAACTTTCATTGGAGCCTTATTTTGTAAGGTTACCCAAAATACATATCGTTTCATACTATCTTTCACTCCCTACAGCAATTACATCTGTTGGTTTTATACGAGCATCTGTACCATACATACTCATATCAAATTCTTTTTTCCATTGTGCTATATCATATTTAACCAATTTTTCTGGAAACACTTTTGACACATCTTCTAAAAACTTATCTTGATTATGCCAAAATTGATATACTTCATCTGAACGTAAACATCTTGAAAAATACAAGTATGTTGCTAAATCTTTTACTTCTGTTCTTGGCTCGTCTTTAAATATATTTCTAATTATTTGTCTGTTCTTTTCTACTAGTGATGTTATAAAAGGCATCTTATCTAAATTTTTATAAAACCATTTTGCTTGTATACCTATGTCATGTTCTGTATCATACAAATCTTTCATAGTATGGCTCAATGCTCTTGAGTTATGGAAGTTGTGATAGAACCACCAATAGTCAAACATACGAACAATTTCATCTTCGTCATATGAAAAACATCTATGCATAATTTCTATTTCTTCAAACTCATATGTACTACGTTCATCTCTATACTCAGGATGATTATGCAACTGTTTGTATCCCAATCCTGAAAAAGAATATGGAAATGCAAGTATCTTAGATTTAACCTTGTGTTCTTTTTGAAACTTTTCTGTGTATAACTCTGTGTTGGGTACTAGATTTAAAAAGTAAGTTCTCATAAAGTCAATACCAATTTCATAATCTCTATTTAAACTATACAACCAACTGTCTGCTGTTTCACCTGGTAATGCAATAATCATTTCACT
>Ga0181412_1000405_pt1 | contig 18628 bp, 6 predicted proteins | sample 35SPOviralmetaG_FD_130113 | JGI IMG/M metagenome (GOLD analysis project Ga0181412, IMG submission 130113) | Marine viral communities from the oligotrophic San Pedro Time Series (SPOT) site, San Pedro Channel, CA, USA - 35 SPOT_SRF_2012-08-15 | ecosystem: Environmental > Aquatic > Marine > Strait... | reverse complement strand
CAGGGGTATGAACTATGTTTTTGAAAGTGACAAAGAAGTAAGATTTTTTTATGTCGATGATTACAAAAATATTAATACACAAACAGGCAAAGCTGTACAGGACACTATTACGCTACTCGATATTAACAAAGACAAGTTGGTGCTAACAGATGCTGGAAGCAGAGAAAAATTAAACTCACCTATTGATTTATCAGTTTCAGGAAGTTACACAGAACAAGATGGTTATGTTGATCCTAAAAAAATTAAAGTTACAAATCACGACAGTGACGGAGATGGTTCACCAGACAATCCATTGGCACACGACGAAGTGCTAGATAACACAAGATATGTATTTTTCGCAAGTTACCAAGACTATGACGGATACACATATTACAAGGTCAATGATGATGTAAAACAAACAACAACGGCCGCACTTGCATCTCAGGTGGCAGGTACTTGGTACATCACTAATGATGGCAGTTCTTCATACAATAACTATTTCTGGAAAAGCATAGGTGATGGAATAGTAGGTAACTTAACACAATTACCTAACGTTTCAAATGGAAATACATATACAAAGAATATGGGGGTCGATGGTAATACTACATATAAAGCACATATAGGTAGAAAATATACAGCGACAGACAAATTGTATTTTAAATACAAGCACTCTGCACCAAGAAATCAAAGAATTGATCCAAGTGTGTCAAACATAATTGAGTTAATTATTTTACAAACTGTGTATTATACGAACATCAGAAATTGGTTCACTAGCGGTGGTACAACAGCCACGTTACCGTTGTCACCGACAGCAGAAGAAATTAGAAACAGTTTACCAGAATTAGAAAAATATAAGACCATAGGGGATCAAATAGTTTATAACAGTGCTAAATTTAAATTGTTGTTTGGTACAACAGCTGAACAACAGCATCAGGCAGTGTTCAGAGTAGTAAAAATAGCAGGTTCAACATATACAGACAACCAAATTAAGACTGAAATAGTTGATGCAATTAACACATATTTCAATATCACAAATTGGGATTTTGGAGATACATTTTATTATAGTGAACTTGCCGCATATATTCATAACCAATTATCATCACAGATATCAAGTGTAGTAATTGTACCAAAAGACGCAGAAGCAAAATTTGGTGACTTATTTCAAATTAAAGCTGGAAGCAATGAATTGTTTTTTAGTACTGCATCAGTAAATGATGTTGAGATTGTTTCGGGCTTAACAGGAGCAAACTTAAGATCAATTAGTAATAGTAGCACCGGAGGATACTAATTAAATGGCCGAGTATAGTAATATTAGTGTTTCAAACACAGCAATAACTACAGAAAATACTGTTAGTACTACTGACACTTTCAAAGCTATTGATTTTTTACCAGAACTGTTTCAAACACCTAAACTTAAGAACTTTTTCGATGGCACTGTTGAGCAGGTGTTTAGTAAACCTAGTTCAGAAAAAACTACAGAATTTATTGGTAGAAAGTTTGGATCATATTACAGACCGTTGAAAGACAACTACAAAGTTGAAATCAACAAGAATAGAAATGACTATCAGCTAGAAACATCGATAGTTGTTAAAAATAGCGACAGCTTATTAACCGAAGATGCTGTATTCTACAATGAACTTTTAGATTTTGTTAGCACTGAAAATGGTAAAACAAATAATCAGTCTAGATTGTTTTCGCAAAACTATTATTCATATGGTCCACCGATTGATCACGATAAGTTTTTAAATTATGAAAATTATTATTGGTACTCACCTTTAGATGCAAACTATAGTGCAATAACTGTAGAAGGTACTGAACAACAAATAATAGCCACTAGTGGTGGACAGAATACTTTTACAACAACATATCCAGTAGATTCAACTATAGATAAAGTATATTTCAAAGGTACAATCACAACTGATTACACTGTTGTAGGTAAGACACTAACATTAACTTCGTTAACGGCACAGGTCGGAGATGTGTTAAAAGTTACGCATTATGTTGATCCAGATAAAATTATTGGTAAAAAGAATTTCACTACACCCAATAACATAAAATTAAGTTCTGGTATGTTGATCACAATAGATCCTACTTACTTTACTACTACAGGAACATATACAGCAGATACTAGGTACTACATCGAAGGAGTCGGAACAACATTTGGTATTGAACTAATTGCAATCGATGAAGAAGCAGAATTATTTTTAAGTGAAGCTAATTTACAATGGGACAGAGCAGATACAATTGGTTCAACAGATACGTCAACAGGATGGGATGCAGAGAGATGGGACACTATACCTGATACTGCTTCACCTGATTACATCACAATCAAAAGAGGTAGTAAAGACAAAAACCCTTGGTCAAGAACAAACGGTTGGGTTCATAAAGATAACGTTCCAATATACAGAAAAGTTGAAGCATATACTGATACGTTTAAACCTTGGGATGGTATCGAGGCGTGGGACGTTGATAACAAAGTATGGGATGCTGTAACGGTAACTTCATATGTCGACGAGGCATTTATTCTTGATAATTCAAGGAAAGGTACTAGACCAATTGTTGAATTTGAAAAGGATATACAACTTTACAATTATGGAAAAACACACATAGATACAGTAGATCTATTGTCCACAGAAGATAACAAAGCACAGGTAGAAGCAGGTATATCATATACAATAGATGACATAGCGGTAACAGACGGAATGAAAATACTGTTTGTTAATCCAGCTTTTAATACTGCACTAACACCTTGGGATGGCATCAATGATCCTTGGGATCACGATACAGACAGTGACGCATCAACAGGTGGAGGTGGACTTACAGGAGGTGATGTTGGTTGGGACGTTGCAGGTAGTGACTTTGATGTTGCTAGTTCATTGTGGCAGGCCACAGTCGATGGTGTATCAAACATATCATTAACTAAAGTGAATGTCACAATAGTAAATGACAGTAAAATTACAGTAAGACTTGGTAGTGTAAACGGCGGTAAGGAATATCACTGGTCAGGTTATAACTGGGTACAGTCGCAATCAAAAGCAAGTATAAATTTTGCACCACTTTACAGTTTATATGATCATAACGGATTGTCTTTATCAGATGCTATCAACTATCCATCGAGTACATTCGCAGGAACGCCATTGTTTGGCTATGTGACTGGCACAGGATCCAACGATAGTGTGTTGGGATTTCCATTGAGCTATGATAGATATACAGGACTAGGTGAAATTAAATTCAAAAACTGTCACAACGATTATAACAATGATTATGGATTTACCTTTTACAAGAAGTATAACAATCCAACAATACTAAAACAGAATTTTGATAAAAAAGTTATTGTTCAGCCAGGTGTCAAATCAGGTAATGACTTTTATATCGACGGAATCAGAAAAGAAAACTTAATACTATTACGTAACCATAGATATATCTTTAACTTATCTGATCCAAGTACATCAACAACGGGTTACACCGGCGGGTATCATCCACTAGGATTAAGCACAACTAAAGACGGAACACACGGCGGCGGCGCTCTATACACAACGAATGTAAAATATTTCTTAGATGATATTGAAGTGACAAGCACAGTATTCAATGCAACAGCTACCTTCAATGAAGCAACTGATAGAAGAATTGAATTCGAACCAGATTCCAGCACACCGGATACTTTATATTACTATTGTCCTAATCACTCTGGAATGGGAGCTTCAGCATTTGTAGAAAATAATAATGTGACATCTTTAGATGATGCTTCAACAATCGATTACTTAAATCAATGGGCAGTTGTAAAAGACAAGTCATCACAACAATTAAGACAAGAGTTCCAAGTAACAGAAAGTTCAACTGCAAACACATTCGTATTAGAATCGATAATTGCAGACGATTCGACTGTTAGGGTTTATGTTGACAGTCTCGAAAAACAAGCAGGCACATATTACACGATAGTTGGTAATAAGAAAATTGTTACAACATCAAATGTAGCTGTCGGCAGTCACGTGATTGTTAGCTGGAATACATTTGAAGAAAAGAATTTAAAAGAAGCTTATTATGTTGCACCGAAAAATTTAACACACAATCCAGAAAACAACGATATTGCAACACACTCTTACAGTGACTTACTTGATCATTTTGGAGAAAACATTGCCAATCAAGATAATATATCAGGATTAGCCCTAGGATCAAATACATACAGAGATACTCACAAAAGTTTATCGGCAGGTGATACTATATTACAACACACTGCACCAGCACTAAAATTTGCTACTCACGTCAACAGTGACAACAGAAATCTTATCAAAGCTGTCAGAACAGCACAAGATGACTATACCAGATTCAAAAATAAATTTATTAGCAAGACAGCTGAAGTAGTAACAACTAACGACACTTCAACCTGGAAAGATTCAACTTTAGTTGACTATGTATTAAGAGAAATCAATAAGAATAAAAAAGTTTCTGAAAAATGGTCATATAGTTTAATGCTATCATATGGGGATACAAAGCAAACCACAAGCACAACTGTTACTAGCACTAATAAAACTTGGTCTAATTCTACAAGTAGTTACGAAGTACAAAGTTATAGTGCAATAATGGATACCAGTGGTAAACCTGGACTAGAAATAGCATACGCATACAATCCTAGAGATGACAAAGATACTAAATCTTTATACGTTTATAATAATGATGTGTTGTTAACAATGAACAACGATTATGTTATTGATAACGTATCTGCAACAAGGATCGTTTTTATTGGTCCTAACAAACCAGTGGTGAATGATGTTGTTAAAGTAGAATATTATTCTAACAAACAACCAGCCTGGATACCAGCTACACCATCAAAACTTGGTATGGATAAAGTTTATCTTCCTCAGCAAATAACTGACAGTCAATCATATTCATCTGGATCAAAAACATTTACGCAAGGTCACGATGGATCTTTAATTCCATTATACAATGATGATAGAGATAGAGCATTACTTGAATTAGAAAAAAGAATTTACAACGACATAGAAAATAGATTTATGGATCCAGACTATGTACCACCTATCTCATATAACACTTTAGTAAGTAACTACTTTAACAGCAAGTTATATTCTTACAAAGAGTACAACGACATAGTTAAACCACATATCTACAGATGGTCAGTTTTTAATCAAGCTGATTTAACAACAAACGCAAATTACAGCAGTGCAGACTGGAAAACTTGGAACTGGTCTGACTGTGTTGATTTATCAGGAACAATGGCTCCTGGCCATTGGAGAGGAATATTCAAGAAATTTTACGGCACCGATAGACCTCATACACATCCTTGGGAGATGTTAGGATTCAGTATTAAACCTACTTGGTGGGATAACAACTACAACTGGTCTACAGCAGGTAAACGTGCATTATTAATTAATGACATCGAAAAAGGTATCATTAGAGATGGTGACAGAGCCAACTTGTTAAATCTAAAATATACGGGTAAAAATAATTACAGACATAACAATTTTAGCAGTTATGTTCCAGTTGATACAAGTGGTAACTTAATTGATCCATTCACAATTGGTTTAACAATTCTACAACCAGATAGTGTACAAGCACAGAAGCCTTGGAAAGCTGGAGATTTAGCACCAACTGAACGAGCATTTTTTATGAACAGTTCTTCTGGTTTTGCTAATACATCAGTTACGTCATTGATGAAACCTGCAGAGTATTATTCATTAATGTTTGATACATTGAATCTTAAAAACATACCAATTAATAATAGTATGGTATATGATGGCAGTACAAAACTAAGACATACAAATAATGTGTATGTTCATAGAGAAGTAGAAAATGATAGAATTGTAAGCAGTCAAGGATATAACCAATATATCAGTGAGAGACTAATTGAACAAAATAAAAATGTTAAAGACAAGTATGGTGGAATATTAAGAAATGTTAAACCACAAATAGCACATAAACAAGGTGCATTTATTGATTTTAGTTCTTATAAAGTTCAAGCTGAATCATATTCCCCTGCAACTAAAACAACAAGTATTTTTATTCCTCAGAATAATATTACACATAGAACTCACGTAAGTCCAGCAATCAAGAATTACTCATATTCAGCTGTTCTTGTTGAAAAAACATTATCTGGATTTACAGTAAAAGGTTATGATATCAATAATAACTATTTCACAACAGCAGTGAGCCAAAAAACTGGGCCTGGCATTGAAGTGAGGGTTGGCGGTAATAATATTAATGTTCCAGCATATACTCCTAACCAGACATTGGCTATAGGTGAGTATGTCAAGTATGAAGGAATATATTACAAAGTTAGAGTAGCTCACACAACAACAAGCAGTTTTGAAGCTAGTAATTTTCAATCAGTTAATCAAGTACCAGTAGAAAATGGTGCGGCAGTCACTTATTATACAACAGTTAAAAACAACGAAACTGCACAAATTGATTATGGAACAGAATTCAAAAGTATAGATGACGTATTTGATTTCCTTGTCAACTACGGAAGACACTTGGAATCAGAGGGTTGGATCTTTGACAGTTACAATAGTGATACTAACACAAATAGTGACTGGTTATACGCTGGTAAAGAATTTTTATTCTGGAGTCTAGGTGGTTGGGGAACAGGAAGTATTATAGCATTATCCCCGAGTGCAAACAAGATAACATTTAAACCGGTACAAGGAGTTGTAGCAAATGTTGAAGATATCGTTGGTAGTACATATTCTGTTTTAGATAGTAACGGTCTACCAATAGAGAATGCAACAACAACAGTGGTGAGAGATGGTAACAAATTAACATTGACTGATGATAACAATAGACCAATATACTTTACTACATTGTACACTAGAGAAATTGAACATATATCTATATTCGATAACATAACACTATTTGACGATGTGATATATAATCCAACGTTGTCTATCAGACAACCAAGATTAAAACAGACTGTATTAAAGACAACTGATTGGACAGGAAAATTAGAAGCAAAAGGTTACTTGATTACAGACACCGACGGACTGGTTTCTAACTTTGAAACTAGTACACGAGATGTTAATAGATATCTTGATGTTGATACTCCGATAGCAAATGATAATTTAAAGAAAGCTGGATTGAGAACAATCGGTTTTAGTAACAGAAGCTATCTAGAAAATTTACAAATCATCGATGAGAATCAAGCTAAATTCTATCAAGGATATGTTAAGCAAAAAGGCACACAAAATGCCATCGACAGGTTGGCAAGAACTGAAGTAATCAGTGAAAGAGACAGTTTAAACGTATATGAATATTATGCTTTCAAGGTTGGCGAATTTGGAGGTTCTGCTGTAAATGAATCAATTGAGTTTAAAATTGACCATACAAAATTAAAAACTAATCCACAGTTAATAAGTTTCGAATCTAACATCAACGGAGAGATAACAACTGACATATTAACTGATGAAATTATCACATTGGACATAGATGATAATGCTAGTTGGATCAAAAAGCCAAGCGGAGACAGATCTAGTGCAAACTTGTGGACAACAAGAACAGAAAAATTTGAATTGCCCACAGCTGGTTACGTACACGCAAATGATACAACATATCAAGTATTTTCAAAAGATGATTTAAATGCTCACTACGAAACAAATTCTAATGTTGCACTGAAATCAACATACTGGGTCAGTAATGACATTAACCAAGACTGGAATGTATATAGATTATCAAATAGAATTCATACAATAGATTCAGTTGTTTCTGTAAATCCATTAAAGGTTACAGTTGATGACAGTAGCAGTAAGTTACTGACATCAAATGCAACTACAGTAGAAACTGTTATACCAATGCACCAGAATGCAAATGCAAATGTGATAACGATGACACACGGAAGTAAATTGTTACAACTTGATTTAAGTGATCAGTCTGTGACCAAAACAATTAACTTTAGTGACTTTGGTGGAACAGGTGCTGAAGTTATTGCTGACAGTGTTTCTGATAAGATTAATAAGATGGTAGTAACAACAGGTGGATCAGGATACAGTGACGGAGACACAGTAAATGTAAGTGGTGGAGGTGGATCAGGTTGTGTGGGTACAGTTAATGCCACAACAAATATTACTGCACTGACAATAGCCACTGGTGGATCAGGATACAGCACTTCATCTGGAATAACTACAACACACGCAAATTCATCTACAGTTACTATAGGAACAGTTAACACAGTTCACAATACAGTTGACGCATTAACGATAGCAAATGGTGGCACAGGTTACTCAACTGGCAACTATGTTGTAACAGGAAACTTTGATAGTAACCCAAGCAATGCTAACGTGACTTGGTTCGTAATAACAACAATCAGTTCAGTTGACGCTGGCACAGGTGAGATAACTGGATTAAATTCATTTAGTAATATTAATGTAGGAGCAACATCTGCCGCTATATCAAGTGGCATAAAAATTGCTAACACTAGCTTAAATGGTGAAGCATCAAATACTGCTCCAGCAACAATTAACATAACTGGAAGTACATTAGGAATTATTAATAGTGTTACATTAACAGACGGTAATGTTGGAAATCAAACAGTTGCAGAAGCACAGGCGAATATATCTATATCGTTGGGTAGTGGAGCATCAATAACAGCAACGGGAATAGAAGGACAAATTGAGTCAGTTACTTTAGTAAGTGCTGGTGGTGGTTTCTATGCAGAACCAACAGACATAAGCATACTAGGTACAGCAACAGAAAGATTTAATAGTATAACTAGTACAAATTATCATACTAGCGGTTCAGGAACAGGAGCAATTTTTGACGTAGAGAGATCAGCGATAACATATAAAATTTATGCAGACACTTTCACAAATACAGGATCAGGTTTTAAACCTAACGACACAATCACAGTAGTAGGATCATATTTTGGAGCAGAATCTCCAACTAATGACTTAACTATAACTGTCAACGAAGTTTCTGATAAAATTGCGACAGTTTCAACCGATGGAGTCACAACAGGGTTCCAAGTAGGTGACATCATAACGTTCATAGGGGAAGAACTTAACGACAGTGCAAAAGCAACGGTATCAAGTGTATCTGGTGGTAACATAACTGGATTAACATTGACTGTAGCAGGTGAAGGATATTCTAAAACACCTATAACATTCTCAGTAACTAATTCAAGCGGTGTACCAAAAGTACTAGGAACTGATTATACAGTCACAGCAAATTCATTCGTATTACCAATGGGATACTTTGTAATAACCGGATCAGGTCCTTCTGGAGCCTTTGGGTCCATAGGAGGTTTCTCAGTTTCAGGTACAGGATCAACTAAATCAAAAGGATCAGGTGCTGTGTTAAGAATGAGAGGTAACAGACCAACTAAAAAAATACAAACAGAATTAAGTAATCCGGCTAAAAATTTCACAGTAGGTGAAACCATATCAAGTAACAATGGTTTTACAGGAACTGTTACTGGAGTATACAAATACAGTGCAAACGCAAACGTGATAATATTTGTTGATTCACACAACCAGACGCTGACAACCACAGAGCTCTATACAGGTGCAACTAGTGGAGCAGTGTCTACTTTATCAAATATAACAAATAACGTCATTAATGATTTATATGATGATAATAGCATAAAATTTGGTGATGAGACTTTTGGTTCGATATTGACATTCAAAGTCAACCAAGGTGGTGCAAACTATAAAGCACCAAGTTTAACTGTTACAGCCAACACAGGTGTTGCACAAGGTAGCCTACTAACAACTTCAGGTGTTGTATCATCTGCATACGTGACAGTGCCAGGATTTGGATACAGAAAAGAATTTAGTACAAATGCAGATGTACAAATTAGTATTAAAGATACTATAGTAAAATCAGATGATGCGACATTGACATTCACAGATCCTATGATCAAACCAGATTCAATTAGCAATATTGTTGTCACAGTTAATAGTGCGTTTGATACAAGCACTGGTCCATTTATGGATATCGATGAAGGTGCAAATGCAAGTCCAATTATTAGTAATTCTAATATTTTTGCAAATGCAACTATTACTAGCGGATTTACAGATGTCACAGATAGAGCTAACTCAAGCATAAGACTAAGATTCTTTGGTACATCTGGAACGACAGGTAATGCTACTGTTACAGTTAATTATAAGAAAGCAAACTACAATGTGTTAGAACCAAATGCTGAGGCCACAATAGCAACAGCACAAGATTCAGCATATATGAGCGGTAGTACTCATCCATTGTATGAATACAAAGATGTTAGGTTAGCTTCAAGAAAGAACGGTATCGATACAGGAAATGTAGGAACCGATTATCCTGGTACAGTAAATGATTTTGTTTCAAATGTTTGTTCATCGGTTACTTTTGTAGATGGTGATAAAATTTGGCTAGACAATGCCGGAGATAACAGATGGTACTCATTGGTTGCAACAGCAAATGCTACAATTAAGAGTAGTTATGATAATTTAGCAGTTGACTTAGGTATACCATCGAGTGTTACTATTGGTGGATTGAACTGGATCATTAATAGTGATAACGATTGGGATGATTCTAATGTGGCAGTGTTTAAAGATACACTAAGAACAAATTATTTTAATGATCAAGTTGATACTAGCTTATTTGTAAAATCTAAATTAGTTGATGTTGACGATTACAGTCGACAAACAGAATTTGAAATGTTTGATCCTGTTAAAAATTTAATTCCAGGACAGGCTCAAAGAGAGTTGAAATATACTACACAAATTGATCCTGCATTATATAATAATCATAGCGACACTAATTTTGTTACAACAAATCAACCTTGGAGTATAGAACAGGTTGGGTTAGCTTGGTGGGATTTATCAACTGTAAGATATTATGAATATGAAAACTACGATTTGTCTTATAGAAAAGATTACTGGGGTAAAATTACACCAGGTTCAGTGATTGACATTTACGAATGGATTGAAAGCACACAATTACCAAGTGCATATGCAGGCGATGGCACAGTTAGAAGCACAACAGATTATTCATCAGTTACAATACTAGACAAGCAAGGTTTCAGTACTACAAAATATTACTATTGGGTTAAAAATAGAACAGTGACTCCACAAGTGCAAGGTAGATACTTGTCAACTACATCTATATCTAGATTGATTAAAAATCCTACTACATTTGGTATCAACTGGCACTCACCTGTTTCGTCAAACAAAATGATAATTGCAAATAGTTCGAACTATATTACAGAAGATTCATTATTTTCTTTAAACTATAAAACACTAGACACTGACCAGCAAACTCATAAACAATGGATACTAGTTAAAGAAAAAGATCCAAACACATTAATTGATAGACGATTGTGGAATAAAATGACGGACAGTTTGAGTGGCAAAGATGCCGCGGGATTAACTGTTCCAGATACAGCAACATTAAGTGGATACTATCAATATGGTAACAAGATAAGACCGAGACAAACTTGGTTTAAGAATATCAAAGATGCTAGAAGAGTATTTTCTTATAAGACAAATAAAATTTTAGATTCAATAAATTTAGATATAAACTATCCAGAATGGGAGAAAGGATTCTCTATTAATTCGGCCATATATCAAAAGAAAGATTACTTTGTATCGGGCTATGATAATAGTATAGTGATCAATAGAACAGTGGACAGAGTTTCTGAAATTGATACTACTGTATTACGAGAAAATGATGTTATTAAAGTTAACTTAGACTTTAACAACAAATGGGGTATCTATGTTTACGGTGATAGAACAAAAATATTAAATGGTACGGCTCCAATAGCTACAGCTAATATTAGTGATTCGATTGCTTCTGAATCTACAGTTTCATCGGGATCCTACCAAGCTGTTGGAGTTCAGTCTTCTGAATCCGGAGATAATGAATCAGAAAGTTCAACTAATGAACTAGTTAGAATTGCTAATGAAACGGCAACAATGAATTTAACGTCAAGCTTCTATACATTAGATGATGTTGCAGATGACACTAGAGTATTGCTAAATCAAATGTACAGTTATTTGTTCACAGGCGATCAGAAAATTAATTTAAACGACTTATTGTTTGCAATGATTAACTTTATATTCACAGAACAATCTGACATAGATTGGGTTATAAAGAGTAGTTACTTTGACGTTGTACAAAAAGAAAATTCATTAAAACAACAAATAAACTATCAAGCAGATACTTTTGCTTTTGTTAAAGAATACATCAATGAAGTTAAACCATATCACGGAAAATTATTAAATTATGTGAGTCAGAAACAAACAACTACTGAACTTGCAAATGTTGGCACTACTGAAACGTTCCAATTAAAGAATACGATAGCATTTGATAGAACAACTGCAAACATAGAACTACTAGATCCTAAGTCAAGTACTACAGCACAACAGCTTACTAATCTAAAAGGCAAACGTACAACAGCTAACATTGCCTTAGATGGCAAAGCTGGAGATTTAAATTATGGAACAACAAACAGTGCAGTTGAGAGAATAGCCAAGTATTTCTATGGTGCTCAATTAGATAGTATAAGTGTAGACAATGCGGATCAAGTGACGTCATATATGGAACTTGTAAAATCAGCAATAGCTCCTTATAGAGATCTAGAGCTTGAAGGATTGAACTTTGGTTTTGATAATATTGTTAACAGTGAAACAATAACTAACTTAGGTATAGATATCGATGGATACGACAGCATTGAAATGGCTTGGGATAACGAAGCTGTACAGCAATGGTATACAGATCAATTTGCTTCAGCAAAAGATTGGAAAACTACTGCAACATATAACACACTTATCAAGTCAGATAAAGATGGTAGCACAGCAAATATTAGTATGGTCAAATATACAGACCTGTCACACTTTGATGCTTGGAATACTAGCAACAGTTATGTTGTCGGAGACCTTGTCACTTACGAAAATCAATTATACAGATGTAACGTGACACACAACAAAGTAGACAGCGGATCTACTCCTTATAAAACATATACCGGAGATGGCAAAGGAGATGGAGCAGTAGTTGATACCACAATACTTGATTGGTCTAAATGGGACTTGATCAATGACTATGTTTATCTAGCAACAACTAATCACACAGCAAACACATTCGGCACTGATTATACAGCAGGCAAGTGGGAGTTGGTGACGACAACATTTGACGGTGCTGGATTTGTAAGGCCACAACACAGAGACATACCAGAAGAGTTTATTCCAACGTTGGCTAAAGAAACTTTGAAGTTGACTGTTATAACAAATGAAACAGTGACTCAAGATACAGATACAATCACGATTGCCACAAGAGCAAACCCAACTGTGATTACAGCAACAGGACACGGACTCAACAATGGAGATAGAATAACAATCTCGGGTGTGAATGGTATGACTGAACTCAATGATACTTTTGTAGTAAACAACAAAACAACAGACACATTTGAAATTAAGTACTCTGCCAATGATGCTTCTAGTGTTGATGGATCAAACTTTACGCCATACACAAGCGGTGGTACAATCACACACTACAATAGCAGTGGCGGTCAGTATGCTTATAGAATATTTTACGATGCACAAGGTAAGTCAGAATACAAAAGAATACCTACAGCATTTGAAACGACTCTTTCGTCACAAGTCACAGCACAAAGCAAACAAATTGAAGTTACAGATGCATCGATACTGTATGGACAAGTAACTGTTGGATCAGTCACTGTTCCGGCTGTCACAATAAATGATGACACTCCAGGATACATATGGATCGGCGATGAGTTGATAGAATACAGAGAAGTTAGCGGAAACATATTAAAGAAAATCAGAAGAGGTGTTAAAGATACATCAATAACTAACCACGCAAATGGTAGTAAAGTGAATTCAGCAAGTACGCAACACGATATACCAAATGCTAAAGACAGTGCATATTGGTCAGCACAAGACAGCGGTGGAACTGCATTGGCAGTTTCAACACTCGACTCATCAGATCAAGCTGTGTTTATCAGAGAAGGTGGTGTTAGTAACTTTAGCATATAAAGAAGGAATAAATATAGTATTAGAGCAATAATTTTATTAATTAAATACTACTTTTATCTTGACAATAAATAGAAGTATAAGGTAATATAGCAATATGACAGAAAATAAAATAGATAAAAAACCAGACGAAACAGGTACTGTGAAAATGCAAGGTCACGTGTTGATCACTGACAAGAAAACCGGAGAAGTGCTAGTTGATAAAAACAATGCTATTCACTTTGGTAATATGGCATTTTCATTAGCAACTGCATTAAGTCATCATACATTGAACCAATCAGGAATTTACTATATGGGATTCGGAAATGGTGGTTCAGATGTGCTTTCAACTGGTAGTATTAAGTACAAAACTACAAATACAGGAACAACCAAAGATACTTCCGCTGATTTGTATAATAGAACTTATTTCAAGAACGTAGCTAAACCAAGTACAACAACAGCAAACAGCATTGTTGCTACAGGTGATGCTAATAATAACATACAGATTTTAGAATCAACAGGTGCATACACAGATCTTAAAGTGACTTGTACTTTAGACTTTGGTGAACCGTCAGGTCAAGATGCTACAGATGTAGCAACTTCAGACACTGATTATGTTTTTGATGAATTAGGGCTATATGCTTATTACCAAGATACAAGTAGTTCAACACTGGATATTACAAATAGCTTACTGCTTTCACACGTGATATTCCACCCTGTACAAAAGAGTACAAACAGACAAATAGAAATAGTGTACACTGTAAGAGTGCAAATGCAATAATGATGGAAAATAACTTATTATACAGTGAATATTACACAAAACACATAAATACGTGAGGAGCATAGAATGAGTTATACAGTAAACAACACACGAGGAACAACCCTTACCAACTTACAGCCTGGTACTACAACCACGGTCGGTGGTGTTACCTTAATTGGTAAAAACTACACAGGTTATGGTGAGATCATAGCAGAAGATTTCGTAAAACTTTTAGAGAATCAAGCAAACAGTACAAACCCGTCAGGATCATTAGAAGGTCAACTTTGGTATGACACTGGGGAGAAAGTACTTAAAGTGTATGATGGTACAGCTTGGGATAGACTTTTTACATCAGTTTCAACATCAGCACCAACCAGTCCTACAGCAGGAACATTATGGTTAGATACTGATGACAGCACATTTAACATTTACGATGGAACGAATTGGCAGGCAACCCCAGTAGCAACTTCAAGTATGCTATCAGGTGCTAAAATTGTTACAACACAATTAGAGAGTGCTGGTTCTTGGTCAGGTGAACCTGCAAACAGAGTAAATGGTTATTCAGATGGTAGCTTAATTAGTGTTCAATTAGTAGTAGGAAAAGATAATGCAGGTGCAGAAGAAGTAATTGCAGTATTTTCTCCAGCTTCATTTAACATTGAACCAAATACATCAGCGGCAATTACATACACGACTCAAGCAGTTGATGTATATAACAACTTCAGTTCAACACACGCAAACGCAGGTGCTCAGTCATTGACAGCAGGTCTAAACTTAAGAGACACTTTTGTTACAGACGCAGAACAGAACACTGCTAATAACTTGGTAGATTATGCAGATTCAAGTATCACATATAATTCAACAGAAATTATGATACTATCTAAAACAACAGCACAATCACACCAAGGTGATTTGCTACCCAACACAGACAACTCAATTAACTTAGGTTCATCATCTAAGAAATATGCAACCATTTACGGTGTAGCAACATCGGCTCAATACGCCGACATAGCTGAAAGATTTGAAGCAGACACTTCAATGGAAGCAGGAGACGTTATTGCATTAGGTGGTGCAAAAGAAATTACAAAAACTGCCGAGAGGGCAGACGATAAAGTATTCGGAGTTATCTCTGATAAACCAGCATTTAGAATGAATGATGGTGCAGGAGATGATTCTACTCATCCATTTGTTGCTTTTTCTGGAAGGGTCGGCTGTAAAGTCAAAGGCCCGGTAACAAAAGGTGATCGGTTAGTCAGCAGTAGCATTCCAGGTGTTGCTGTAAAGGCTCAGCCGGAAGACGACTGGAAATCTACTTTTGGTAGAGCTCTAGTAGATAAGACTTCGGAAGAAGTACAAAAAATAACTATTGCAATAGGAGTAAAATAATATGGCTTATCAACAGGGAGATACCATTACAGCAACGGACTACAATAATTTTGTAGCAAACGTTAATGTCGTAATTGGTACAGGAACTGGTGATCAGGGCTACGGATTAAGTGAAATAGCAACAGTATCGGTTGGGTCAACAATTACAGCGACACAATGGAACAACTTGTTAACTGGTTTACAAAACGGAGCAAATCATCAGGGATCAACACTTACGAATGCATCTAACACGGTAACGACAGGTGGAAACATCGTGCCATTATCAAACTTAGATACAGACATTACACTAATTAATACTAACAGACTGAACGCGGCAGGTTCTAATATGTCAACTGGAGTAGCGGGTACAACTTCATCAAGAACAAGTTCTTGGTCAGGTCAAGTGCAACACGCATTTACAGTAACATATACATCAGCTAACGCGGCTAGACACTTTTTCAACTCAGGTGGAAAAATCAAGATGGCTTTTTCAAGATCAGGTGGTTCATCAACTAACCAAAACACATCTTGGACTAACCAACTTTCAGATCTAGGTACAGTATCATTTGCGGCGAACGGAACTTCAATTTCTGGTTCATCACAAGGTGGTAACGGTGCTAACGGATCTAGAGGATACCATCAGTTAACAGGTTCTCAAGCAGAAATCTTAAACACAACTTCAAGTTCATCAGACTACACAGCTAACGATATTGATATCAAAGCAAGTGTATCAGGTGCAGTGATTACATTTACAATTTCATTTAATGACGATCACGCCGCTGAAACTGGTAACTTCACAGGTGGTGGTTTAGGTACTGCACCAAATGAAGGAACTGCGTGGACAGGTGCTGACTCAGTAGATGGTACTTTAAGCTCAACTATTACATTTGACAAGGCAGATAACGCCTCATACGTACAAGTTGCAAGTCCATCATTTAGTAATACTATTACACTATAATAAGTTAAAATAGTAATTGACTTTTTAAATCCCCTAATGTACAATATACGTACTTAGGGGATTTTTTATGAATAAAAAACAACAAGGAGTCAGTTAATGGATACAAGAATTGAAAAAGCTCTTGAATTCGCCAATTATAGAACTACATTGGCCAATCAAAAACAAAAACTCAAAGAACAATGCGAAGCAAGTTTAAACTTTGCACACAATGGTGGGCTATTTGTTATTAATGAAACACTAATAAGTTTTGTTGGTAACTTTATCAACCAAGATAAAAAATCTATGGTTGTGTTGGATACAAATAAAACACCTGTTGACATAGAAGATTTAAATGATTTTTACAACAAGATTTGTACTAGATGGTTTGAATCAGTCAATGAGTATCATAGACAAGAACAAGATCTTGCAAATAAACGAAAAGTAAACAAGTTGGTTGAATAATATGGATCGAGGTATATTATTGTTTGGACACAATAATCGTACTATTGACTACGGTCAAATTGCGTTAGCTAACTCGTGTCTAATCAAAAAGAATATGAAAAATAATCACGTGACTCTTGTCACGGATATCGGCACGGTAGAATGGCTCTATAAAAAACACAGCGAAGAATTCGTAAAAAGTAAAATTGATAATATCATAGTTACTAAAAGAAGAAATACAAATAATATTAAAAGATATTATGATACTAGTTACAGCAAAAAAGTTGAACAGTTTTATAACATCAACAGACACGAAGCATACAACTTATCTCCTTATAAAGAAACTTTACTAATTGATGTTGACTATCTAATTGGCAACGATATTTTAGATCAATGTTTTAATTTGAATTATGACTTGCAGATTAATGATACTTCTAAAGATTTATTAAACACTAGAAAAGCAAGTCAGTTCGCAAGACTAGATGATAGGTCGATAAACTTTTATTGGGCAACTGTTGTGTTCTTTCGAAAGAATAAATTTACAGAACTATTTTTTGAAACAATAAAACACGTATATCTTAACTGGCCATATTACTCAATGTTGTATGATTTTATTTCTCCTAACTATCGTAACGATCACGCATTTAGTATTGCAATGCATATGATTAATGGTATGCAAGAAAACAATTTAGTAAGTAGACTTCCTTTGCCTAACCTACAACATATCACAGGGCAAGATGATTTTATTGAGTGTGATGGAAACAAATTTAAATTCTTAATAGAAAAGCCAAGTCAAAAAGGAGATTACTTAATGTGTAAAACTGAAAATACAAACGTACACGTTATGAATAAGTTTGCTTTAAACAGACTGGCAGAAACAATAGTTGAGCAAAACAGATGAACAAAGGTTATCTAGTAATAGCACAAAATAGTAAACACGACTACGTGAGAATGTCTTATGCACTAGCTTTGAGTATTGCTATAACTCAAAAGAAAGTTAGAAAACTCAGCATAGCTGTTGATAAAGATACAGTTGTGCCTGAAAAGTATAAAACTGTATTTGATCAAGTTATACAAATTCCATTCGAAGACGATGCAGAATTAAGTGAATGGAAGATAAACAATAAATGGAAATACTATCATATTACTCCATATGACCATACAGTGATATTAGATTGTGATATGTTGTTTACAAGAGAT
>Ga0181412_1000401_pt1 | contig 18671 bp, 8 predicted proteins | sample 35SPOviralmetaG_FD_130113 | JGI IMG/M metagenome (GOLD analysis project Ga0181412, IMG submission 130113) | Marine viral communities from the oligotrophic San Pedro Time Series (SPOT) site, San Pedro Channel, CA, USA - 35 SPOT_SRF_2012-08-15 | ecosystem: Environmental > Aquatic > Marine > Strait... | reverse complement strand
GCTTTTTTACCTGCTATTTTATCAAAAGTTTTCTTATAAGTTTTATCACTAGGGTCTGGAAGAGATGGATCTTTTAAAACCTGATCTGCTATTATTTCTAATTCACTAATCTCTTGTTCACCAATTTTTTTGTTGCCTGGTAACTTAAGGTTTCTACGAAGCTTAGACTTAGGAGCTTGTGTATTACCGTCATCTATGTCTTTAATTAAATCAATAGTTGTATCTTCAAACTCAAATGTTTTCCCATCTTGATTAGTCTGATCCATTGAAACACCCTTCGGCTGCTTTTTATAAGTGTTAGCAACATCTCCAGTGGCCAACTGAACTAGGGTTTGTCCTGATCTGTTTTTACCAAAGAAATAACCAAATAGACTTTCGTTTTTACTTGGGTCAAAACCACCTTTTTCAGTAGCACCCATAGACTTTTCTTGAAGTCTTTGCTTTACTTTAGTTACAAAATCATTTATAGCTATATCAGGAACTCCAGAATTTTTACCTATAGATCTTATTGTTCCTTCAAATATGTTAGGACTTTCTTCAGTACCTTTTCTACCTATTTCTTCCCACATCTTGCCAAACTCTTCACTAGTTTGAAATTCGTTTTTATTATTAAACTTTCTACTTCCGTCAGGATTTTGAACTAATTCATCTAATGTAGTTCTTATAGTAGAAGATTTTGCTACTTTTTTAGTTGCTTTACCTGTTTCTGCTTTAGGAAGTTTATCTATAACTTTAGTTACCTTTTCACTAAATTCACCTGGCTTTCTTTTACCTTCTATAATTTCTCTAGTTTCTACACTATAGTCTTTTATAAAGTTGTAAGCTTGTTTTCCAGATCCAAATCCACTTTTTAAACCTAAAGGAGAGAATACTTTATCACTTAAAAAACCTCCTATTTTAGTAAATACATTGTCTTTAAATTTTATATCTCCACTAACTACAGCATCGTGAAAAGCATTAAACCATTCTTCAGTATTAGAATCTTCTCCTGAATAATTTTTTTCTATTCTTGCCTCAACTATAGCAAATTCATTGTCTGAAAGATTATTTTTAAACTCTTCAATTATAGAAGACTTATCTTTAGTGTTACCTTGAAAAGCTTGTTGAGTTATAAAGTGAAGAACTTCGTGAGTACCAGCGGATATACTACCTAGATTTTTAGCTACTTCTTCATTTATTATTATAGTCTTTCCATCAGTTAGAAATAAACCATCAGACAACTGACCACCTTCGTAAGATTTTGTTTTACCATCTTTATCAACGACTCTTAAATCTTCACCCATCTCCAAGGTCTTGTCTGTAAATTCTTCAATTGACTTAGCAACTATAACATCAGCACCTGTTTTATCAGCTATAACTTTAGCTGTTTCTACATTATACTCGTAAGCTTTTCCTCTATCTTTTATTTCAGCTTTACTATTAGGATTGTTGTGAATTTCTATTTGCTGAGCTTCTAAAGTTTTAATTTCTTCTTTAATTTCATTTTTTCTGGCAGCTGAAATTGTCTCTTGCTTTGACTCTGTTTTTAAATTATTAATGTCTAATTGAATGTTTGCCATTTGAACAGTAGAAACACCGTTAAAACCTGGTTCAATAGATTTAAAAGCCTCTACCGTATTATTAAGATTAGTTAACTGCCTTTGATACTCGTTAATATCCATAGGGTTAGCTTCGTCATTTAATTGGTTTTGAAGGTTTTGTTTAGCTGTATTAACCATTTTTTCATTACGCATCATGTTAGACATGTCTCTTGCTCTTAACTCAGTTGCGTAAGCATCTTTTAGATTATTTTTTAAATCTATTCGCATGTTTTGACCTTGCCCAACTGCACTGTAACCACCTAAAATAACTGCAGAGCCAAAAGAAACCTTTGCCAAGTGTATCATATCATCCCTGAACTCATCACTAGTAATATCTGGAGTTTCCATTTCTATACCAGTTATGTGATCATAAGCATTATCTAAACCTATACTAGAAAACTCTTGTAAAAATTCTGTAGTAGTTTCATCAATACCCATACCTGCTGTTAAACCTGCTGAGTATATATAAGAAGTAAGTTTTGGACCAAGAACTTTTATAATCTCAGCTCTTAAAGTTTTTGCTGTGTACTTGCCTTTAGGAAGCACTTTCATTACGTAGTCAGTAACTTTCTTAGCAGCTCTTCCACTTATTTTTAATCCTCCTCCTAGTATTCTAGCTCCTACATATTCAAGAGCACCTTCAACAGTTGCTTGCGTTGTCAAGTACACTTGTCTTGACATATTAGTATCTTTTTCGTTATACTCTTTTAATGCAAGTTGTTTAGCTTTATTAGCATCATAACCTTGTTGTATATATTTATTAGCTCTACCGTCTACAAAGCTTGATTTAGCAGTTTCTAGTTTGTCTAAACTGTTAGACATATTTAAATTATAAAAACCTCTACCTAAAAAACTAGCAGACAATTTACTAGCTCCAGCCCATCCTTTTGAAAATGGATTTATACCTGATCTACCACCTTGAGCCATCGTAGATGCAAACATTGTAACTATAGTATTGGCTATACCTCCCATAGTGCTTTCAGCAAAGGCTTGAGTATAGTTATCGTCTATGTCTTTACTTGAGAATATTTCAGCTATTGCCTTACCATCTCTATTAGCTTGCGCCTGTGAGAATTTTATATTACTATTGTAATAGTCATAAGATTTTTGATCTGCATCATCCCAAGCGTTAAAAGATTTTTTAATAGCTTTTTCTGCTTCTAAAAAATAAGAAGCAACATTACCCCAACCAATTACTCTACCAGCGGTTGTTGTCATAAAGTCATTTATAAAAGAGTTTCTTATGGCTTTAAACCAATTACCAGAGCCTTCTGCTTTTTCCATAGATTTAGCTTGCTGATCTAAATCAAACATAGTTCTTGTATTAAGTATAGAAGCGGCTAGCTGATTAGCTTCTATATTATCGAACATGTTTAAAAGAGTTAATCTTGTATTTTTAAAATCAGCTATAGATACATTTAAATCTTTATACTTTTCGTTTAATTTGTTAAATTCAACTTCGTCTTCTGCAAATTGAACTTTATAGTTTTCATATTCTTCAGCAACAACTTCTCTTCTTTGCTCCCAATCTTTTATTTTAGATAAATAATCTTTGTATTCTGGTTCAAAATTGTCAACAATCTGTTGTTGTTTAGAATTGAACTCTCCAATTAGTATTTTTTGTTCAGTTTCAGTTTTAGCTTTATCTATTAAATTTTGATAAGAGTTTTGTAATTCTTTTATTTCATCTCTAATTAAAGATTCTTTTTGTAAAAATTCACTTTCTATTGTTTTTGAATCAGCTTCTAAAGATGCGGTTGTTTTTTTAATATTACCCGCGGTAGTTTTTAAATTTAACTTTCTGTTTTCAACATCAATTTCTAAACCTTTTATACCTTCTTGTTTTTCGCTTATAGTTTGTTGTATTTTTTGTAACTTGTTAACAGTGTTAGGAAGATTTTTAGCTGTGTTTTTAAGAGCTTTAACAATAAGTGATTTTGTAGCATTAGTTTCTTTTTGCTGAGCAAGACCTGTAGCTGATGCATTTCTTTCTGATACTATACCAGAAGAATTAGGAGAAGCTTTTACCTCTGTACTATATTCACCTTTATTTTCTCTAACCCACTCCATCATGTCTATAACTTCATCTCTAGTTCTAGACGGGTCTTCACCAAGTATATAAGAATCAGGATCGTTATTTAAGTGTCTAAAAACACTACCTACACCTTTGTCTACTTCTACAGCTTTTAAAAAGTTATTTTGACTTAACCAGTCTAAAGCTCTACCTTCTCTATTAATTGAAGAACCTTTTTCATCTTTGTATCCAAGTGCTTTTGCTGTTTCAACAAAGTCAATTTTACCATCTAAGTAAAGTGGATCTTTAACTGCTATTATACTGTCACCAACTCTAGTGCTGTTCTTTCTACCTGACGAAAAATTTCTATTAGAATATTCAAAACCAAATCCATAAGCAGAAAAATTATCATTTAAACTTTGTATTTTCTTTTTAAAGGTTTTATTTGCAAAACCTGCTCCTGCATTATTCCAGTTGTTACTATACCAATTTTGATCTTTATACGCATCTCCTACTCTACCTTGAAACTGGTTAATTAGCTCAAAAAAATCTTCACGTGATAACTCACCCGCTCTAGTCATTCCCAAAGTGTTAACTAAAGTATTATACTCAACCAAGGCTGAATTTTGATTTTCTTGAGTTTGATTAATAGCTTCTTGTATTTTATTTTCTTCTTCTTTATTTGTAGCAGCTTCTAACTTAGAGTTTAAATCTTCTAATTTATTATTGTAAAATGATTGAGATTGAATTATATCTACTTCAGCTTGTTCAGCTGATATAGCTCTATCTCCTTGTAAAAATTTATTAACCTCTTTTAAATTGGTGTTTAATACGTATGGCTCACCTACAATAATATCACCCTCTTCATTAATATATTGATTAACATATTGTTTAGCTTCTTCTTGTGGTACTATTTGCTTTATCTTATACTCATTTTCTTTAGCTGTTTTTTGAAGTCCCTTAGGAACCATTACACCTGGATCAATTTTTATTATAGTTTCTTTATATTTAGTAGGTTTATTATAAATGCCTAACTCTTTAGAGTCTTCATCACTAACCTCTACTTTTGCAATAGGATCTTTTGTTTTTATTTGGGCTATTTTACTTAATTTATATCCACCTTTGTCTATTTTGTAGCTTCTTAAAATGCCCTTTGCTACTTGCTCTTTGTTTTTATCAATAGAATTAAATTCTTTTCTAAGAAATTGATAATCACCTAGATTTTTTCTATTTAGTTGATCTGAAATTATTTTTACTAATTCAGCGTCTGTTGAAGTTTTATTAGCTTCTATAGTACTAAACATAAAATCTTCAAAAGTGTCCTCAGAGTCTTTTAAATCATCACCAGAAGCGTCTAAAGTACCATAAGTTGATTCTATTAGCTCAGGTCTTTTTTTGTGACCTAGCATTTTGTCAAGAGAGTCAGATCTTTTTACAAAATCTTTAATATTATTAAATTTATCAACCTCTTCTAAATTTCCTATTTCTTGACCGTCTACAATTGTGGTGGTTGGTGGGGGAGTTATGTCTAAAATATTAAGCATAGTTTTACCCGTAGCATCTTCAACAGTTTCTATTTCATAAGCATCAAAACCAGTTGGTGTTGGTTGTATAATTTCTTCTACTTCTAGCTTTTTATTTTTTCTTTTTTCTTTTCTTTTTTCCTTTTTAGTCTTCTCGTCTACATCAACAACTTCTTCCTCTTCAACAACAAAATTGTCTTCAGGTTTATATTCTTGCATTTTTAAAACAAACTCATCTTCTGATACTCCTTGTCTTAATAAATCATTAGCATATTCTTGTTGGGTCATTCTTATGTTTGATTAGATTGATAATAGCTTCTTAAAGCTTCTGGATTTGAAAAATCTATTTCGTTTAATTTATCTACAGATCCTAAATCGTATGGACCTGTTATCTTTTGTACATCACTTTGTTTAAAAGATCTATATTGTTTAGAAAGAGCCATAGCTCGTAGTAATTCTTTTTCAAAAGAGTCGTAACCATTAGGAAAACTTATAGGTGCGAAAGTAGGTGTTGCTGCAGATCCTTCTTTTCTATAATACGCTTCTGAATCATCTATTTCAGTTCCTGGAAATAACGAAGCTATCTCAGTGCCTTGGTAATAAAGCTTTGTACTTTGATCAGGAGAAGAGTTCATTGCGTTTAATAAGTTTATAGCTAATAAATTCTCTTTATCAGCTCCCTCAAGCTTTGAATAGTTAGCTTTTATTGTTTTCAAATCAACTTTTTGATTATCTTCTGGCAAACCTAAAGCTTTATTAATAACTTTAAGATTATATTTTTTCATACCAGCTCTCATGTCTTTATCTTTTACTGGAAAAGGATAAAGATTTATACCATTTTGCTCAGCTACACTTAACAGATCTTGTTCAGGTTTTGTTAATTTAGCTTCTTTATACTCAGCTTCATTAATACCATAATTAGTTATTGAAGTTTCTTTACCAAATTGTCTTTTAGTATCTTCCCACATTAATTCTTTAGCTCTAGCTTTTTGTTCGTCACTTCCAGTCCATAATCGCATTTTTGGATCATCATTTGGCCCACCCATCATTTGCCAGTTATTTTGAGCATAGTTATAACCTGGTATACTACCTCTAGTATTTTCAATACCTCCAGCTTCTATCCAGTTTGATATTTGTTCTTTAGCATTTTCATTAGCTTGTTCATAGCTCGTTACAGTTTGCTTTGTAGTAACCTTAGAACCATCTTTATTTACCGCTTTACTGTCGTATGTTTTAATACTTCCATAACCAGCTTTAATGTTTTCATTCCACACAAGCTTTATCATTTCCGTGTAAGGCTTTCTTTTAGTAACACCCATTAAAGTACCACCTTGTTCTAATAATTCTTTATATTCTTTGTAAGATATATCTAAAGATTGACCATTGTTTGTATATCTAATAGATGTAGTACCATCACCTGTTAAATCATTAGGCATTATAGATGTAAATCTACCTGGGTTTGTGCTAAAAGCTACATCTTTATCCATTTTAGCTCTTAAATCCCAATTAGGCTTACCATCGTATAGAAGTAATCCTTCTTGACCAGCCACATTAGGTAATATTTCACCATTAAACTTATAAGCTTTAATGCTTGATTGAGCTTCATTATTTATAACACCAGTGAGTATTGGCATTTCTTCAGTCATTTGTTTGACCAATGATCTATAATAGTCTCTCGATGGAGACTCATAAGGGTGTTTTGCCATTTGATCTACAGCAAAAGTCAAATCAGTTTTCATGGACCACTCTATACCACCTTCTCCAACGTAATTATCAGCCAGCTTTTCCAACTCCTCGTCATTTAAATGTTGGTTTTCCATATATGCACCTAAATAGTATGGACTCTCAGGGTTTGTTAACTCTTTTTTATTAGTTAAACCTGCTTTACCAGTATTAACATCAAGAGCAAAAACTTGTCCTTTAGGGGTCTTTTGTCTATCTCCAGTAAAAACGTTACCCATTTGGTCAATACTAGTTCTAGCTTCAAGAACTTCTTTTTCACCTTTTAATTGTAACTTTCTGTCTTTTATTCTTCTTTTTTCTGCCTCTTTTCTTTGCTTTAAAGCGTTTTGCCTATTAAGCTCCATGCCTTTAGCTAAGCCTTTTACAGTTTCATCTATGCCTTGATTAACAATTTCATGTGTCTTATCTAGTACTAATCCTGGTTGTCTATAAGTTCCCATATTATTTCGGATTTAAAAGTTTTGATGTAGATCCAAGAGGAGGTCTATAACCACCATAATTATTATTACCAAACTGAAAGTTTGTCGTATTGTTAACAGGGGTATTGAACATTCCAGCATCAAGTTGAGCATTAAACTGATCTTGCGCCATCATGGCTCCACCAATATTACCTAAAGAACTAATTGCACCAGTAAATGCTTGCGCTGCATTATTTCTATATTGTTGTTGCTGAGCTTGAGCATTGTCATACAACCCTTGCATTCTATCTAGTTCTATATTATCTCTCTCTTCTTGAGCGTTAAACATTAGCTCTTTTCCTCTACCTACTAATTGCTGAACTCTACCAGCTTCAGCAGCTTCACCTGCTTGAACTCTTGATTTTTCAGCCACAATCCTTTGTTGTAGCATTTCTTCTCCTTGTGCTCTTAATTTTTGGTTTTGAACTTCTTGTTGCTCTATGCTAGCTGATATACCTTGTTTACTTTGTGCAGCTGCTTGAGCTAAAGCTGTAGCTCCACCAGCTCCCATACCACCAGATCTTAGTGTATCTAAAGTATTTGCTAAAGCTTGATCAGTTTGTTGAGCTTGAAAATCAGCAGCTTGAGTTGCTACTTTTAAATTGTTATATGGATTATTAAATGTGTCAGAAAGATCTTCAAATTCATAAGCTTGTACATCACTATATGGATTTGTTATAGGCTGTCTTTCAAAGTCTTCTATATTTTGTAAAAGAGCTTCATTATCTGAAGACATATCATTGGCTTTTTTAGTAGCAATTAACCCATTTATAACTTGAGCTCCTGCACCTATAGCCATTAAAGTAATTCCTATAGCCATAATTTTTTTATTTTAAGATTTTTTAATAACATATTTTAATTTTAAGATGTTCTGATAACATTTGATGCTACAGAGAATATTTCTTTTTCACCACCGGGTTGTGTAATTGTATCTGTTGACATTTGAACAGTTGCAAAATAACCTTTTATACCACTCATTTGATTTCCAAATATCACTTCTCCTGGTCTAGGTGGATAAGTCGATGTATCTGACGTGTCTGTTTGCTTCTGTACCAAAGCAGCAACATACTTATTTTCTTTTCTATTAAAGCCAGCATACTCATAAGGAGGCTGTGTAGCTAAAATACCAGTGTTGTTAGGTGCATAAGACTCGTATCTACCTTCTAAATAGCTGTAAACTACATCTGTTTTATCTTGAAAACTTTCATATAAGTTTTGACTATTTATAGTTTTCATAAAGTCTTCACCTTCAAAATCACCATCAAAAGAATTTATAGACCAACCACTAGCACCTTCGTAACTTACGGTATTAAAGTTTTTACTAGCTAAAGGTTCTTTGTTGAATATAAAAGTTACACTAGATGAATTGTAAGGTTGTGTATACCAAAAACCTCTATTGTTAGCTGTTGTTTCATCATAGTGAATATAAAGATCTTTTATATTGACAGTAAAAAATGTATTTTCTACACTAAATATTCTAGTAGGTTTAAATGAAAATCTACTTGTCCAACCATTTATACTTTCATTAAAGTTTAGTGTTTGGTAAGTTGAAACATCATTACTTATAAAAGCAGAATTTTGCTGTAAAGAAATTAAATAATCTAAAGAGTGAACATCGTAACCACCTTGTATTCTACCTCTATCAGGAGTTGTAAATCTAAATTTAGTTTCAGTAGTTAGATTTATTTTTTTATTTAAGGTTATAGTTGTATCATTTGGCACACCTACTGCTGGGGTTTGTATATCTACTATATAAAGATCAGTTGGATCTGGTAAGAAATTTACCCCATTATTTGAATATTGAAACCCACTACCTATCTGTATATTTCCTGTTTCTCCATTTGAGCCTTGTATACTGGAAGTGGTTATATTAATGCTTTTAAAAGCTCCGCTGGTGTTTTTAGATCTACTAGCAAAAATATAGTAATCTTTAAAATTATTATCTATCTTCTTTAGCTCATCTCTAAAAAAGCTAGTCATGCCATATTTACTTATTGGCGTAATACCATCTCTAGATAATCTTAAAATTGTACTTCTATCTTTATCTGCAAAATATTTTTGAAAGCCGTATACCGCAAAAGACTCAGGGTTTTGGCTTATACCAAACTCACCTAAGTAAGGAACTATCTGACCAATAACAACACCTGGAGGTAATGTACTTGTACCACCCTCGGTTGTATATATTGTATCTTTATCTATTAAAGCTCTGTTAACTTTATTTTCTTGAAATATAATTAAATTAGTGTCTTCAGCATAAAGCTTCTGTATAGCTCCACTTGCTGGATCTAAAGATCTAGTAATGTTTTCTGCTATAGAAAAAATATTAGTATTATTAACAGATGTTCTAGAGTTATAAACACCAGAATATATTAAAGAATTAAACCTTACTTCTTGAATAGGATTTTCTTCATCTAAATAAGCTCTTACGCCATAATCGACGCTAGTGTTTCCATAACCGCCTCTTATAGTAGAGTCTTCTATATAATAATTATATCTTAAAGTGTCAGCTGCTATGTTACTAAAGTCTTGGTAAAAATATGTTCCAGTAGTACCATTTAAACCTTGATTGCCTAAACCTTGTACTGCATCACCAAATTGAACGGGACCTGGGTTTGTTCCACTGCTTGAATCACCAACATATGGTATTCCTGTTTTAAGTTTTTTAGTCCAAAACGCGTTAAAGTATTTAATTTCTAATATCGCTCCCATATAATTATTACTTAGTTTTATTGTTTTTTACGAGTTATGCTATATTGAATATTAAGCTTGTTAAATTCTCGCTTGTTGGATACTCGTAAGCCATACCAGTGCCATTAGCATCTGTAACTCTATATATAAGCTCATATTGACCAGCAGCAGCGTTAGCATCTACAACAAAATAATTTTGATTAGTATAAAGAGGTATGGCACCACCAACGCCTGCGTTTAAATCTATTACGTTTCCATCAACTCCATAGCCTAAGGACAATGAACTAGAAATATCAGCACCTGTGGTTGTTTCTATGCAACTAACAAAACTCCATTTTAATTCTTTAGTAACTTCAATAGACGCTCCTCTTGAAAGGTAACCATCAACAGTTCCAGCGCTTTGATTTATATATCCTCCATTTCTATATCCTGGGCTACTAGCATTAGTAGTTGCAGAAGTGCCATCATTACCCCAGAAAGTTCCACCAACACCACTAACAATAGTAACTATACCTGTGTTGCTTCCAGAACTAACACGTTGAGGTATTTCGTTTTGAAGTGTTAATGTTTCAGAAAAAATAGTTACAGCAGGAGTATCTCCTGTAAAGGCAGGTGTCGATGTTATTGTAATTGAACAAGTGAAATTTCTTATAGAAGATTCTTCAAGAAAAGTTTGAGGATTATTTAATAAGTATATTTTATATTGAGCTATAGACGCATTAGCATCGTTAGATATTAAAAACTCACTACTAACATCTGTTCCGTTGCCGTCTATGACTGTCATAACAACTGATGATATTCTATTTAAAGGAACTTGTTGGTTTATTGCGTTTATAGGTATTAAAGATATTATATATGGATCTATTGTAGCTGTTGGCACTAGATTGTTAACAGGAATAGTTCCGCCAGCTAACCAATAACCTTCAAATAAAGTAGTTGGAGAAGATTCTGTAAAATCATTATCTTGTCTTAAAAGACTAGCAGGAAGACCTTCATCTTTGTTGTTTTCAATTAAATAATTTAATCTATCAATTAATCCCGCAGTGGAGGTTTCCCAAAATATTTCTAAATCTGATTCAAAAGCTTCTACTTCTACTACAGATATATTATTAGGAGCTAAATAACTACCATTAAAAAGACCTTCAGTATAATTTATTTGACTGTGGTAAATATTTATTCCCATACCCGTATTAACGTTGTATCCATAAAAATCACTTACAGCTGCGTACGGTGGCCCTGGTGTTGTTCCTCCACCAATTGGTCTTCTTAAAGAGTCTATATCAAAATAAGTAAAAGGACTTCTTGAAGTTGCATTTTCAGATACTACACTATATGGATTATCTGGCTGCTTGAATAAAGCGGTAGTGTAAACTGTATTAATTATGGCTGTGGAACCACCTACAGATGTATTTATATCTTGCCTACCTTTTTCATTGTATAAATCTTGAATATTACCAACGTATACAACACTATCATAATTATTGCCTAAATCAACAACTCCAGTACCTATCCCAGTATCAGAATTTTTCCAACCGAGATCACTTTGATCAGAATCGTAGTATAATTTTCCAAACTGTGAAACTCTAGGATATAACTTAATTTCACTAGAAGAATAAGCTATTTGAGAATTAGATTCCGTTACTACTGTTGGTATTTTATTAATATTATCACCTATTAAAGAAAAAGAGGCTAAATTGTTTGTGCTAGGAGCTATCCCAGAAATTTGATCTGTTACCGCGCCTTGATTAGGAAGTAATGGCTCACCGTTTATAATAGTAGGCATGTATATGTTGTAGTACTGTTGTTGTTGTTGCTTAACAACAACTTTAAAACTATACCACCCTAAGTCATTAGCTTCATTAACTCCAGTTATTGTTAGCTGAGTTAAAACTAAACCACCATCAATAGTTAAAGTGTCACCTACTTCATAACCCATACCTGAGTTATTTATATTAACACTTGTTATTTGCCCACCAGAAGGGCCAGCACTTATTGGAGTTGCAATTATATCAACAGTTAATCCAGAACCAGAACCTAATGTATTTGTTGTAGTAACATTTTTTGAAGTTTTATAACCAGCATTAAGATTTGAAACAGAACTATCAAAACTATTAACACTACCTAATAAAGTGTATAAACCTGGATAACCTTGTAGTCCAGGAATTGATTTAGGTATAGTAGAGTTCCAAAGCATTTTTAAACTACTACCTATCCAGTTGACTATATTACTTGAGCTAGAAGTTACTAGTCCACTAACTTCACTTCTTTTAAAATATCTGGAAAAGAAAGTGTCTCCACTAAATATACTATTGTCTTCTACGTCTGTAGAAAATATAGGTGGAGCTAGTATAACATCAGACTGTCTACCGTACTTATCTGAAAGCACAACCCCTACTTGATATATTCTATTCTGTTTTAAAGTATGGTTAGGGTATTCTACACCAGACTTTTCAGAAAACTTCTGTTGAACCGTATATTTTCCACTAATACCAACACTATAATCTAAAAATTCAGGAGAAGTATGTCTATTAACAAAGTTACCATATATTATTCTGTTTCCTGAAACCTCTTGTCCTAAAGCTCTTATAGGTACTTTATCAGATGCTCTTGTAGCTTCTGAAGTTGGTAATACTTTAAAAGGTTTATCACCCTCCCATTTATATGTATAACTAGTATCAGTATTTCCTACAATAGATGGATCATCAACTGAAATGCTTTTTAAAACTAATAAGTTTGTTGATGCAGAATCTTCGTATATTATATCTATTTGTTTTATTTTTAAAACACTATTTATTTCACCTACTTGAAGCGTATTGTTATTAACAACAGGCATGGGTATGTTTACATTTATTTTATTAATAGAGTTTTCATATAAATAATTACTAGTACTTATACCTACTCTATTAGCGTCAGTTTCAGGTGGTGTTCCCGCCGTCACAAATGCTACATCTCCTATTTCTTGAAAACCAGCATAGTTGTCACTATATAAATAAAAACCTTCTTGTTTTGGTTTAAATAATGATTGAGTAAAAGGGGATATTAAAGATGTCTCATTACTGTCGTATATAAATCTATATGCTAATCTGCAAAATTTTTCTTCAAAAAAAGTTTCATTTCCTCCAAACTCTTCTTCATAGTAAGGATTTTTAAAAGAAAAACTTAATAAAGGAACTGCTCCTCCTTCAACAAAGCCGCTTGGCTCGCCAACGCCATTAAACTGAGGCCAATTCCACTCTGTAATAGGTTTTCCATTTTTATCAATTTTTCTAACGCTTATAGCTAGACTAGCATTATCAAGTGGATTTCCTGAACCAGGTGGAACACCAGTTGTTCCTCCGTTACTTGCGAATATTTGATCTATAATATAATCGTTATCATCTTCCAACATTCCAGGCCAACTTATTTTCATGCCTGGCTGTAAATAGTTAATAAAATAACTTCTGTAATAATAATCACTAGAAGTATTGCCAACTCCATAAGCATTTACAGAATTTGTAGTTAAATTTAAAGCTCTGCAACTTATAGATTTTTGATAATCTTCTGCGTCTTGATCTGTTGGGGGATTTCCACCAGGCCACATAAAAGGCACAGGAAGATTGTGGTTTTGAGCTAAGCCTGCTTTTCCTTGGCTTGTTAAATTATCAGGACTTGATACAGTGTTTGCTTTTGCATAACTTGAAAAAACAAATCTATAAGTAGGTTTTAACCATTTTTCAGTAACGTTTACAGCATCTTGTTCAATTAGTTTTATTGTTGCAGTACCATTCCATGGTTGTTGAACTCCACTTCCGTCTATGTAATGAAAAGGTATATTACTTATGAACTTTAATGGATTAGGTGGATTATAGCTAGGTTGATCAGTACTATTCCATGGGTTTACAAACCAAAGAGGTTCAGAATGGCCTAAGCCAGATATGTTTGACGATGATGGATTATTTTGAATAAAGGGTTGAAATAAGTATTTTTTAATTTCGTTTTGGTAAGGATAATTAAGACTTGGATTAACTGGATCTGGATAATTAGGATCTTCAACCGTTGAAACTAATTCAAATTTTAAACCAGGGTGTAATTTCATGGTAGGTGTTCCACTAGTTATAGTGCAAGTACTTTCAAAAAGCATTTGAGGGTAATTTGTAGGAGTAGCAACTGAACCCCAAGCTGTAGCTGTAGTTGATACACTTACTGTTATAGTTTCCTCACTGTAAACAGTAGGCGTTTCAAAAGGATAATACTTAGCAACAGAAATATTTTCTTCTATAGTATAATAAGGATTTGCGTTGTTTGAAGGATTTGCAGTAGCTAGCTCTATGTTTATTTGTCTTGGTTGGTTTCTGTTGTCAGTCCAAAACAGCAAGTCTTCTATTATATTTATACCAAATATAGGATGTGTTTTAGACAAATTTAAAAAACTACCCGCAACTAAAGACACTTGATTACCAGTTGTTATGTCATAAACAACTATAGAACAATGAGCATTTTTAGGAGCTTGAGTGCTTAAGTTATCATCAGAAGCATCCACATAATTAGTAAAAAAAGCAAATACTCTATTTTTTCCAGGTTCTTCTTTAACACCTATTAATTCAACACCAACGTCGTCGCTGCTTATGCCAAAATTTGGTAAAAGTTTATTTCCTAATATATTTTCTAAAGCACCTACATCTGCGCCTTCTGAAGTACTAACTGTAACGTTTACTGCGTCTCTGTATTCCCCTGCCGGCAATATTCTTGCGTCAAGGTCTTTATTCATTTTAGACTTTATAAAAGTATTCCTTACTTCTGCCATTGTTAATGTTTAATCCATTTAGATTTACCTCTCATTACTTGAGTAAATTCTTCAAGTTTAATATTACTTAATCTTATTTTAGCATTTCTCAATTTAGCTGATCTTTCCTTCTTATATCTCTGCACGATGTACTCTGGAAAATTAGCCTTAGTAGATAATATACTGTACATTATGTGCGTATATAAAGCATCCTCAGCTAGTTTAGGAACGTGAGTATCTTCATCGTATGCTAAACCGTCAGATACGTATTCTAAGATGATTAATTGATTAGCTAAATCACTACTAAATGCTAAAACTCCTCTTCTTTCATCTATAGTAAACCATCCATTTTTTTGTGAAACTTCTGGATTTAATCCATATCTTTGACCATAAGCCATTTTCCACCATCCCCAATCGTAAACATTAGCATTAGTAAAATTATTAACATTTAGCTGGCCGTCTAAAGCTGTTTGATCAGCGCTTCTCCATCTATCATTAGTTAAAGACTGAGTAGATTGAGCAAGGTTACCATAAATGTCTTGCATTGGTAATCCGTTGTTGTCTTGAAGTGGTACTTGATTTGGATTACTTGTTAAAGTAGTTGGGTATATAACATGTTTAACACCTAAACCATCTATCCATGATAACTGAACATAGTTAACATAATCTTGTGGTAGCACCAGCGAAAGACTAGGTGGTATAGTTAATTCTTGTGATTTAACACTTCTTAAAGTATCATAGCTAAATTCTTGTAAACCTCTTTTAGCGTGAAATATTACGTCAGATCTTTTTACTCTAGGTATAATTTTGTCAACACCTACATAAGCAACCATAAAGTTATTTACTATATCTTTTAAATTAACATATTGATAACTTTTATAATTATCCCAAAGAGATGGATTTGTTAATTTTACAGTTAGTATAGCATTAGTAGGGATAGGTGTTATTACACCTGTATTAGGATCTGCAGTAGAAGTTAAAGTTAATTTCTGAGTTTGAACACCATCTACTATAGTTGTATCAAGTGATTGATTTATATAGTATGGAGATAAAGTTGGGTATTGCTCTACATTGTCTATAAATACTTTGTAGTTATTAAAAGAAGTTGCCGTTGCAGTAGCATCCCATATAAGTGGGGTCATTACACTGGGCCAAGTTAATTCATTAGAATTAGTTCCATCAGGTGTATATGACTGGCTACCCGTGTAATATTGAGAAGAGTTTTGTTTTATTAGTGCCATTTATTATCTTTTATTATTGTTTTCTTCTTGAGCAAGTTCTTGTGATGCAGCTTGTATTATGCTTGGGTCTCTTATTACAACACCAGCATATTTTAGTATTTCTAATATAACTTCGTTTTGTTGGCTATCACTTATTTCAAAATCAACAGATCCTGCAGACGGAACAACTGGCACAAAGTTAGATGCTTGTAATGTAAAAACTGTAACGCCGCTAGCACTTCCAGCAAACGAATTGGCATCACCTAGCGCTATTTGATCACCTATATTAAATCCGGTTCCTCCACTTGTTATAGTAAAAGACTTAAGTGGTCCTTTTCCAGTATTAGGATCTATGTCTACAGTAAAATCAGCAGCAGCTCCTGTGCCACCCGTTGGTGCAACGGTTACAAAAGAAGTTATATCAGTATTTGGAATAGTAGAACTTCCACTAGCAACTGCACAGTTTACTAAACCATTTTGTACTCCAACAGTTGTGTTAAATAAGTCTTGATTTGTGTTAAGAATACCAGTAAAAGTTATTACAGGATTTGGGTCATAGATATATTGACCTAGTGAACCTACTGTAAAACCCCATTTAGGGTCTTTAGGTTTTCTAATATAGTTAAATGTAACATCTGATTTATCAGAGGCTAATTCACTTGGAAATACAGTTAATTTATCTTTTTGATATTTAGCAACAGGAAAATTATTTGTTGGTTGCGTTAGTGGGGATAGTTTTAATTCGTTGTAATCTCTATTGCTTAGAATTTCTATAGGTGGTGAATTAATACCTTTATTCCATGAAGCAGATCCAAATCTATGTAATCCAGTTGGCTGAGTATAAACATTACCTGTTTGATCAGACGCGTTTTCTGTTTCTTCAAATACTTGAAACTCTTGCAAAATGTGATCAACTCTAGATGCAAATTCAACATCTGTTTTAGGCATTCGTAAATACTGGTTATAGTCTTCAAAAAACTTTTCAAATATCTCTAACTGTACTTGAGTAGCTATTTTATTAAACTCATCAGGAGTTAAATATCCTCGCTGCTCTTTGTTTAATATACTTAATACTGTTGTATATACCGTGTTTACGTTTATTGCCATTTTAATATTTTTTTAAAAAAGGGTGGAATAAACCACCCTTATTTATAATCACTTGTTATTTTAGTTTTTTCTGTACAGACTTATAAACTTCAAGTCCTTCGTCAGTTTTAAACCAAGAAGCCATAGCTGAATATGGATTTTCTTCAAAAGGTACTGTCATTAATTTACGTCCATTACTAGTCCACTTAAATGTTTTTTGATCTGAATCTAAACTTATTATTTTAGCTTCAACAGCTCTTATAGCAAAGTTTCTTAATTCTATATTTTCATCTTCAGATAAGTCAATAAGTAACTTAGGGTTCTTTTTAGCAAATATTAATAAATCTCTTTTTAATTCTTTAGAACTTAATTGAGATACAGAAGACCCTTTTTCTACTCTTAATATTGCTTCAGCTTTGTCAATATCCATGTCATAAGCTATATTTAAAGCTGCTATCTCAAGCTCTAGATAATCATAATGATCTTCAGCTTCAACAACATGATCGTGCTCTTTAAATATTAAATCTTTATGAGGATGTTTTATTAAGAATTCTTGTAAGTTTCTTTTTTCTTTAGGAACTCTTAAATGGCCTTTTTCAAAAATAATATGTTTTAATGTAACTGAACCTTTTTGTTCGTCTACAAAAACAGACTTGTGGTTAGTTGCATATCTTAACTCTCTTTCATACCCAGCCTCTGGATCAAACCAGACTAGTGGGTATCTTGCAGAGTGTCTACTTGGTAAGGTATACGTTAAAGGTTCACCTTTCATTAAGTAGTAATTTCTATCTTTATATTCCCAAGTGTCTTTTTTAACCTCTTGCTTGGGAGCAGGAGCTTTTTTTTCTTTTGTTTCCATAATATAATATAATATAATAATTAAAAAAGACCCCGAATTAACGGGGTCATAGTTTTAAGCAAATGTAACGCCTAAACATTCAGCGTCAGCCAACTCAACAAATGGTTGAGAGTTTTCCGCTTGTTCAGCTTTTCTAAATGCTTCTGATATATTTACTGCTATTTCTTGTATAGTAATGTTGTCTAACTCAAAAGAGCAAGTGTACTTAGATACAGCAGATCCATTGTATTCGTTAGTAAATAACTCAACAGTTAAATCACCATCACTAGGACACTTAACAGCCACTACTTGATCAGCATCTATTAAAGCTATATCATCAGCTGGAGGAGTAATAAGCATTGCTTCTGTAACCACAAAAGTTATAGAGCCAGTAAATTTTAAACCAGCATTATCTATTACAGAAACAGTGTCACCGACTTTATAATCGTTTCCACCATCACCAGAAGTAGATCCTATAACTAAAGCTACTGTAAGAGGTCCTGTAGCACCTCCACCAATGGTAACTGTACCAGCAGCTCCTGTTCCTTGAGTAGCACCTTCAATAGTTAAATCAGTTGAATCACCATCTGCTACCCAGGTAACAGTTGATATGTCTAAAGGTGTTATAGCTCCAGGTTTTAAAGGTAGATCGTAGACATCTTCTACACCTACTTGTATTTGTATATAATTACTCATAATTCTATATTTAAGCAGATGTTACAAGCGTGCCGTTAGTTTTCACTAAAGCATAACCTGCAG
>Ga0181412_1000399_pt1 | contig 18760 bp, 24 predicted proteins | sample 35SPOviralmetaG_FD_130113 | JGI IMG/M metagenome (GOLD analysis project Ga0181412, IMG submission 130113) | Marine viral communities from the oligotrophic San Pedro Time Series (SPOT) site, San Pedro Channel, CA, USA - 35 SPOT_SRF_2012-08-15 | ecosystem: Environmental > Aquatic > Marine > Strait... | reverse complement strand
CGTCGTTCTCATCAAGAGCTTGAGCGGCGGTGAACAATGCGGCAACCATTTGAGCGCCTGTAACGTCGTTGTTGGTGCTGTCATCTCCGCTGTCGGAAATGTCGCCCATAACGTTAGCAGATACGTCGAGGATACCTCCGTCTTTTCCACCAGTAATACTAGCGGCGGAACGAGCGGCGGCGATGAACACTTTAGCGATCGCGGAATCAAAGCGGACAGCCAATGCTTTACCTAGCTCGGAAGCGTAGACGGAGCGGATGTCGTAGTGATTCTTTACATCGTCGATGGAACTCAAGAATGAGGAAGCCAAGAGAACGTCGTCAATAGTGATGACTTTTTCGTTCTTCTTGATGTCGCTCAAGTAGGAGTTACCGCTGTCAGCGATGTTCTGACCGGGAGTGTAGTAGTTAGCGGATGCGATTCCAGTTACGGGGAACTGCGCGCTTTTACCCGACTCAATGGTGCGGATGGTATGAAGAGCTTTGAATACGTTATTCTCTTCAAATGTCGTTAATATTTCGCCAGCAAATTTCTTCAAGAAAAGAGCATCAACTGCTCCGCTTGAATTAACCTGACCGACGCGTGAGGGAGAGGTGTCTCCATTAGCCATAATTAATTTTCCTTATTTTAGGATTGATATTTAGTGATGATTAGGCGTCGCTTCGTCGGTCAGTTGTCCCGCGCACGGGGCTTGTCGTCTGTGCTTCGTCTAAAAGGGTTATTAGCGGCGTCCTCCGGGTGTGAAGTAGAAGCCCACGATCATTGGGAGGACAACGGTCGCCTGAAAAAGTGCGATGTGTCCTGTTGTAACGACCATAGGGGCTTGTGCCGCTTGAAAAGAGATGAGTCCGAATAGGAACTCGTTGCGTCCTTCGCCTGTAATGTTTGAGAGGGTAACGAGGGGAACGCTTGGGTAGATGGCGGTGATACAGGTGATGAAGGATAACGTTCCCATTCCAATGAGTGCGAGCATCCGCCTAGTAGCGCGAGTAAAAGCACCGCCTTCACCGCTGTTAAGGTTGTTCTGGAACTGTAATGCAAATTCATTGTTTCTTGTTTCACGTGCCATTTCTATTTCGAACTTCTGTTGACGGCTGTCTGACAACATACCGAATACGCCTTTTAAAACGCTTCCCATAGCGGCACTTCCACCGCCTGTCAGAAACAACGTCAACAGTTCGAACATGATTAAATATTAGATACAGCCAGCCTTCGATCGACCTCGGCGTGGTACGCCTTATCACCGCTTTTATAGCGTGGGTCTTTCATCGCTCTACTGACTTCTTGCATGGATTGATATGGCATCGTTGAAGTACCTGTCGTGTTACCCGTCACCAACTTCGGTTGTGAACTGCCGTTCTGCGCTTGGTAACGCGCATACAAACCGCTTACTGCGAGCTTTGCTTGATCGACTGTGCCGTTATTAACGACTTCATTAAATGCGTCCATCTCGCTGTCGCTTAAAGACGTTCCTGCCCATTCAGACATCGCGTCATAATCGCCGTTTGCGGCGGTCTTGATCTCTGTGGATTCGTTATCTTGAATCGCGGCTTGTCCACGGGCAAAGCTATCGACCAACTCGCGACTGATACCCGCTTTAGCTAACGCTTCGTAGGTCTCGTCTTTAAGTTCGCCTTCGTTTTCAAAGAACTCAACAGATGCGTCTTGGATGAGTTGTTCCGCGCCCGAAGGCTCGCTTACTTCTTCCGACTGTTCTTCGGTTTGTTCTTCTTCTTGTTCGTCTGCCCCTGCTCCCATTTTTGATTCAAGTTCTCCGTAGGCTTTTGCCATTGCTTCCGCTGACTCAAACTTCTCTGGTAACCATTCTGGGCGTTCTTGCTCGCTTTGAGGTTCTTCAACCTCCGTTGCTTCGAGTTGATCGGGTTCAATCTCGTTTGGAGCTTTTTCGTTTATCTCGACTTTTTGGTAATCTGCCATATCGTTTATTATTCACTTGGTTGTTGTTATGGATGTGTTTAAAATTTAGCGTCGAGGTTTACGCCTGTTAATGGAAACTCCTCTGCGTTTAGGTGCTGACTTCTTCTTAGGAGCGGGTTTCTTCTTTCTTTCTTCAGCTAGTTTCTTTTGACGAGCTTTCTCTTCTGCTTCATCTTTAGCCATTTGTCTTTTGACAGTAGCTTCGTCTTTAGCTTTTTTAGTTTTCTTTAGTTTAGCCTCAGCACGAGCGGCGTTTTCTCCCGCTTGCTCAACGACCCAAACAGGTACTGACATTATGTCTTTATCTAGTTTCTTTTTAATCTCTTCGTAATGCTTAATAGCTTGTCTCTCATTGCCACCTGGTCTTGGGTCGGCGGCTCCTCTTGTAACTCCTTTTATGTGACCGTGACCAATCATGTGTTTGCGTTTCTTATTTAGCTGTAAATTCTTTCTAGTAGCCATAATATTTTAAACTTGTACTTCGGGATTTTGTTGTTGTTGTGCAATAGCGTTTATAGTCGGCGCTACAGCGGGCGCTCCAAGCTTCATCATCATTTCCTGTTGTTGAGCCTGTTGCATTTGTTGTTGAATTTCTTCTTCCGTCTTAATCAAACCTTCGGTCTCGATTCCCAACGCGGTTGCACGTCGTTTGAAGTAGTCGCCTACATTGACGTATTGAGCGACCGCTTCCGGGCCTACTACTTGGTTCGCTCCTGCAAGGAACATATCCAAGCGGTTAAGATCATTACCACGACCAAGCGCTTCAACGCCTGTTACGATCGTAGGTTTAACAATGTCCTTTGGAAGTTTAGGCAGTCGATCCTTCTTGCTCATGCGATCCATAAGACGCGTCACAAGCGGTAGTTGGAACTCCTGCGATAAAATTGAATAGAGTCCGCCCAACGCCGCTTCAAGTTCTTGTGACAACATGCGGATTTCTTCCGCTGTAACTCTCTCGGCGTCACGCACCACGGAACTATTCAAAAGGAAAGCGTGACTAAGGCGGTCTTGGATTTGCGCCATGACGGTCTGAGCCACACGAAAATCATTAAACTTATTAAGTTGTAAAACCGATACATCGCCGTCAGAGCCTTGTACGATTGCTCCGTTTGGAGCTTCCGCTAAAGTCTTCGCTCTGGTGGTTCCGTTTGGATTGACCATGAACAACACCTTGGCGGCGGCGGCACTACCTTCAACGATCGCTTGGGTCAATGACTCTAACGATTTAAGGTCGCCAATATACTCTTCAACAAATCCTCTTCCGTAGTCTTCTCCGTCAATACGTGTGTATCTCAACGGCAACCAAGGAGACTTATCAATCGGATACGATCCTTTGGTCTCTTCTATGACGATGCCTTTGACGTCCTGTTGTACAACGAACTTGTTTCCTTCGCGTACAACCGACGTGTAAAGATCGCAGTTGTTATCCTTTGATTCTTTATAAACTTCTTGCCTTACTTCTTCTGGAAGCATGAACGGCGCTACAGTCTCCTTGACGGCGATGTGCGTGACGTTCCCCATCGCATCACGTTTTACAACGTAACGGTCAGGACGAAAGACTCGCATACCGCCGTCGTCGGGGAGATAGAGTAGCGTGTTTCCTGTGATTAAAAGGTTCTTTAAGGCTTCGAAAACGCCGACTCTAAACGCCTCTACTTCAACCTCTTGCGACACGGCGCGTTCAACTTCGCTTAAAGCTTTCTCAAGGTCGGTACGAAGTTGCTCGCCTCCTTCTTCACCTAGTTCTGCTTTTGCTTTATCGAGTTCAAAGCGATCGATAACAAGGCGGAAGAAAGGCGCGTTAGGTGGAAGCAACGCCATCAAGAGTTTAGAAGCTAGGTTATTGACGCCTCTAGCTCCGATACCTTGGTAGGGTGTGTAATACTTCGTGTGAGGCCCGTGTCCTTCCGGCGGTAGAACGTATGGTATTGTCAGTTCAGACGATGTTCTAGCGCGATCAAGAAACGTCCACCGCGTATTTTCCAACTGCGTGTAGAGACTTTGAGCCGTTTCTGCGTTCATTCAGGAAGTTCTATTAATGGGTCTTCAATATCTTGCACATTAAAAGCAATATCATCAGCTTTCCACGGGCCGCTTTCCTTTACTCTTAAAATCCACTTTCCATCTTTTAATTCTGGATTGGCATAGTTAGTTGTTCCCTTGCCATCTGGTATTCCGAGTAATCCCATCAATCTAGTGTTCTCTGCTTTCGCTTCATCTTCGGTGTCAAATACTGAATATTTCATAATGATTAAAAACTTACTTGTGCTTCCATGCCTGACCCTCCGGCTCCGTACTTTGTCGTAACATAAGCGCCCCACGCATTTAGATCGGCATCAGTTAATTTAGAATTAAAAATTAAAACCTCATATAGCTTACCATCAAATCCTTGATCTCTTAGTTTACCAATACGTCCAAATCTTATGTCGTTAGGATTTGCATTCGATCCATTACTACCTGCATTATCACCGTCAATATAATGATTTCCGCCGCTTGCATCTTTTCGATAAATAATTGACCTCGTTTCACTATTATAATTTTTACCACTCGTAAAAGTATGTACCCCCGGATAGCCTTGTCCTGCATCTGAGAAAAATAAAAGCACACCGTTTGAACTATAACCTCGAAAAACTCCATCAGTACCTAGTTCGAAATTACTCGCACCGGGTGTATCATCAGAACCATCAACGCTCAAAATACCAAACGTTCCATTAGCATCTGCTTTAGCAATTAACAATATTGTAAAGGACGCATTACAATACAATCGATCTGTAAGATCAAGAAAGTCTGTACCGTCAAAATCTAGGTATGGTTTAGAATTTTCGCCTGACGCATTCCATGTAGGTTGAGATGATGCAGTACTTTGCGCAACCGTTGTTACGCCACGAACCTTAGATATCCATTGCCCCGTAAAGCTTGTTCCATCACTTGGGTTTCCAGTAGCATCGACACCGTTAATAAACCCGGCATCAAAATGAAAAGCCGGTGACGCTGACATAACATTCGTGCCGTCTAAGTCGTAACCTTCAGCATCGTCCGCACCAAACACCCTCCAAGTATTCGTATCGTAAACAATAATTTGTTTGGTATCGATCTGGTAAAGTGTGTCTCCATCGCTTGGAGATGCCGGACGATTAGCGGCGTTTGTACAGGTGTTTATTGTACTCATAATTTCTAAGTGTTCTCGTAGATTTGGAAGTTTGTCCCGTCAAAGACATACAAGTTTTCAGTATCCGAACCAAAAGCTATAGTGCCTACTGCATCTCCTGCACGCGCAAAAATATTAGATTCAGTATCCCGAATGCTTATATTAAAACCCGAAGCAGCTCCGCCTCCTCCGCCTCCTCCGCCGCTTGCATCAAACCCATAAAGAGTACCGAATGCAGGACGTTTGAACGCAGAAGGAAGCCCTGTAATAGCGCTTGGCTTCTTTGTTGTTGCGTCTGGAAATGTCAGGGACATAATTATTAAAGTGAGTCAGTAGTGCCTGTAACGAATACCGAGTAAGTACCGTCGGTTCTAGCTGAGACGTTTCCACGTATCTTTTCGTAGTGACCGTGATCGTCACGTATTACGACGTTTCCGTCGGCGGTTACGGTTTCGCTGTGAATGACGCGGAAGGCGCCGCCGATATAAGCTTCAACATCTACAGTCGCACCGCTCGTTACCGAGGTAGATGCAATGGTAAATGTCCAGCCTTTTGCGCGTTCAACGCTGAAGGACGAGCCGGCTCCTGTGGCACTAACGCCATCAAGAAGCGTGATCTTCTGGAGTGATTTAAACATAGTTATTCTTTCTGATTTATAGGTTTACTTAGGTAAATTTACACCGCTACCGCTTGAGTAGTTACCGCCCATTGATGGACGTCTTGTAAGTTGTGCTGTACCTCGACGCTTCTTTGACCCTGATTTACGAGATGCCCGTGAGGGTTTCGCAACTGCCGCTGTCGCCGTCGGTGGTGGAGGCGGAGGAGGCGGTGGGGCAGGGGGCGGAGGAGGAGGCGGAGATGACATTCCGATGCACATAATTATTCTTTCGGTGAAATGATTGTTGTATGTTGTTCGTCATAAACGTCTTGTAAAAACTCTACGACTTTTCGTTGTCCGACTTTGATCCAGATTTCTCGTTCGCTATCGCTTGGATCAGGACAGCGTAAAGGGAAACGATCGCTTAAAGCGTCGATTAAATCCTTGCTCAAATCGGGTAATTTTCTTTCAATAGGGTACGTCACTTATATATCCCCTAACGGATCGAACGGTTTAGGGCGAGCTAAATCTTCGTCTAACTTTCCTGTAACTTGTTGGATCATAGGACTATATTTCGCCTTCTGTTCGTTGGAAAACTCGGCGGGCATCCATAGATATTTAAGTTGTTTATTAACGGGATCGTACTCTTTGTGTTGTATGAGGTACGCCATCCACGCGTTCGTAAGTGCCTCTTGTTCAGAGAGTTCGGCGTCGCTGTAAGCCCTAACAACCGTATCCCAAGTCGCTCCGTTATTGTCGAGTAATCGGTTTGCTTTAACGACGCCTACACCGGGAATACCTTTGTATCCATCGACAGGATCACCCGCCATTGTTTGCATAAGGTGATACTTATTAGCGTCTTCCACCGATACATCGTGTATTTCATCGCGATTAAAATCGTAGAAAGTACACGGTACAGATTTAAAATCTTTATCAATAGATACGATGATCCGCTTTTGATCGGGTGTAAGATCGGTTGCAAGGATCGCTAAGACGTCGTCTGCTTCGAGGTTGGGATAGATAACCGTTCCGTATTCCTCTGCCATCCAATCGCGTATAGGACTAAGACCGATAGGTGCAAACTTAGATCGTCGGTTTGCTTTGTACATTGGATTTAGTTTACGTCGGAAGTTGTTCTTATCGGAGATAGCTAGAATAAATTCTTCGGCTCCTGTCTTTTGTTTGAACATATCCAGACGTTCTATGATCCACGTCTTAGCAATCGCTAGGTCGCTATGAACCGTCCATAAGTCTTCTTCCCATTGTACGTTTGCTTGTGCGGTGAAGGCCGATTGGTAGGCGAGTACATCGGCGTCTATAAGTAGTATCGTTTTCATTGTTTATAAAATAAGCTCCAGTTGTTTTGATATTGTTTGAATTTGGATTTGGACATCGGTGCAGGACAGAGATTAATAGTCTTCATAGTTCCGCATTCCTCACGTGGGATGATCCACCAATCGCTAGTGGGTAAGACGTAACAAACGAGTAGATCAATATCCCTACTCATCTCTGCTTTATTGGTACAACCCGCGCCTGTGCAGACCTTATAGGCTTTACCTTTGTAGGGAACCGAGGTCGATTTAACTTGGACTTTTAAAATACCTGTCGGACAAGAGACGAGGTAGTCCCAAGGCATAGGCGTCGTTGTAGGGTGAGGTTCAAAGTCACGTTCTAAACATTCTCGAACGAACGCTGTTTCAGCGATTGATCCGATCCGTTGTGCGCTTGAAGAGGGCATAGGGCATTAGTGTGTTTCCGCCCAATTCTCTCCGACTTTGTATTCACCATCTAACGGGCATCGCATCTTTAGTTGAACACCTGCCGCTTTGATCGCTTCAACGGCGAGCTTACCGTAGGTCTCTGCTTTAGCGGGTGCTACTTCGGCTTGGAACTCGTCGTGAATGTTTGCAACAAACGCGTACTCTCTGGCGTGCGCCCATCCCAACATTGTCAACTTGGAGAACAACAGGATTAAAGCTTGCTTCATAACGACGGCTCCCGCCGACTGTAACAGCGTGTTAAGCGCAGAGTGTTCCGATCGTATGGGTAAGACACGTCCGTCTAAACCGCGAAGGAATCCGCCTCGTCTAACCTTTTCTTCAACCGCTTGCTTTAATTGTTTGAGAGCAGGAAGCGACGATAAGAACTTCGCCTTCAACGCTTTACCTTCTCGACTACTACCGCCCACGATCTCACCGATCTTTGCATCACCCGCGCCGTACAAGAATGCGTAGATAAATGTCTTCGCTTGATCTCGCGTTTCTAATCCCGCCGCTTTTTGATTGGTAGTATGAATGTCACCTGTCAGCAATTCAGTAGCGTATTGACCGCCGTCAAAAGCCGATAGGTAATGAGCAAGCATACGAAGTTCTAACCCGCTTGCGTCGCACCCTACTAATTTATATCCCTGTCCCGCCTTAAACAGTTCACGACATTCCTTACCGTAAGGAGCGCGAACAGCAGGGACTTGAGCGACGTTAGGATAGCTGTGTGTACAACGTCCTGTAACCGCTCCGTTGCTGTTGACCTTACCATGTATGCGACCACGACGTACGCATTTTAACCACGCGTTATCGCCTTCGGCTAACATCCCTAATCGTTTAGTAACCATGAGATAACGCAAGAGTAGTTCAGCCGCCGGATGCTTGACGCCTTTAAGAACAGCTTCGTCGATCTTAGGTTTACCGTCTGGTGTGAATAGCTTTGGCTTCCATCCGAACTTCTTAAGGCGATCCGCTATCTGATCTCTACTACCGGGATTAAACGGAATGGACTTAGTCTTGTTAGCTAGTTTAGTTGCCTTGTTAGCGAGCGCTTGAACTTCTCCTTCTTCTTTTAACATACGCTTTAACGCCGCCTTGGTCTCACCGAAGAACTGCTTTCCGTTGACTTCTATCTCCCAACCTTCAGGCGTCTTCATCTCTTCGACCTTCGGTTCAAACGTCTTTTGTAATTCGTCCTTTAACTCGGCTCGCTTTGTCGTCAGTTCCATCGCTAACTTTTCCGCTTTCTTCTCGTCAAAGGAAAAGCCTACGAGTTCCTGTCGTCTCATTATCGTGGCAAACATGTGTTCAAGGTTGAGCATCCGCGTGTCGGGTTCTTGCATCTTCATGTATGCACCGATCGCTTGGGTAACGAGAACATCGCGCTCACAATACTTACGCATCTCTTCGTTGTACTCATCGAACGCGCCGTCTTGTTCGCCGTAAGCGTCCTTGAAGACGGAGCCTATACGATAGCCCCAAGCTTTAAGACTATGCGATCCCCAACATTCTTTCGGGAATTTATCACGCACCATGTCTTGGCTGTATAGATCGCTGTGTACGCATCGGGATGTAATCATAGTGTCGAGGACACGCGATCGAGGCGACCACTTATACATCCTTGTTAGAGCGGGTATATCAAACCCAATGACGTTGTGACCGACGATGGTGTCGGCATCATCAAGTTCACGTAGTCCTGCCGATATACCGTCGCCGCTAAACGTCACCATCTTTTCCATGACGGGATCGTAAACCGATAAGCAATGAACAACTTCAAGTCCGTCAAGCGTCGTAAAGTTTTCTAGCTCGTTGGTCTCGATGTCGAAGTAGAGTGTCTTGTTTCTTCTACTCATAGCTTAGAACGGATCAGGCGAACCCACCGTTTGATTGTTATTATTGTCAGTTGTAAACATCTTTGAATCACTTTCATTTAATCTTCCTGTCTTGTTGTTGAAGTGAAGCGTACCCGCTAATCCGTTGTCGCCAGAAAAGCGGTTCTTCAACACTCGTATTCTTGTTTGGTTAGCGTCAGACTCGGATTGTTGATTACGTTCTAATCCGATGACCATGTCTGACAGTTGTGGTATGGCGTGTGAACCGCGTAAGTGAGCGAGACTTGTCACCGCTCCTTCTTCGTGTCCTCCGCCGGGTGGTCGTTTGAGATGACTGACTAAGACCATCCCGCATTGAGTCTCCTCAACGAGCGATCTTAATCGTGTCATGGTGTTGTCGATCAAACGGCGTTCGTCGTCTCCGTCAAAGCCGCTAATAACAATCGACAAGTGATCAAGAAATATCCACTTACATTCCAGTCCTTTGCATAGGTATCTGATTTTGTTTAGTAGGTTATCGCTGTCACAACTGCCGAAGTGATCGTATGTAAAGAAGCGTCCGTTCCCTACCGTCTCTTCAAACGTAGGTCTTAACGCTTCTGGTTCTATCTCTTTTTGTAGATGTAGTTGTTGTCCGACGTGTAGTCCCATGATGCCTAGAGCCGTTCGCCTTACGCTCTCTTCAAGCGCGATGTAACCGACTTTCTCACCCGCTTGTAATAACGAGTAAGCGACTTCACGGCAGAATAGAGACTTCCCAATCCCACTACCCGCGCATACGGTGACGAGTTCTCCCCGTCGTAAGCCGTGCGTCATGTCGTTTAACATCTTGTATGGATAAGGTTTCGACTCAGCGTTATTAACTTCGTTGATCTTGTTCCATAGTTCTTCGGCTCCAACGATCCCATCGGGTCGATAGTCTCGCGCATCCCACGTCGCTCTTACGAGTTCCTGTGAGCGGTTGGCAACGATCATGTCGTTCGGGTCTTTGAGTGGTAGCTCGGCGATCTTGGCGCGTCCCGGCGTGAGTAAGGCGGCGCATTCAGTCGCTCCCTTTCTTCCGCTGTCATCCATGTCGAACATGAACACGACTTCGTCGAAACGTTCTAACCAATCGAGCGCTTGAGCGACGTGGTTCTTCCCGCTTTGAGCGCCGTGTGGAATCGATACGACAGGCCACTTATGTTCGAACGCTTGTGATACAGATAGAGCGTCGATCTCTCCTTCGGTTACAACGACGCGTCTACCGCCGTCTCTCCACAAATGTTGACCGTAAAGCCCGACCAGTTCGCCTCTGACTTTGAAGTCTTTATTAGCGAACCGTATCTTCTGACCGACAAGCTTGCCGTCTCGACTTCGGTAGTTGGCGACCTGTGCCTGTTCTCCGTCTACATCTGCGATCTGATAACCCCACTTCTTACACGTTGCTTCGGTCAGGTTACGTCGCGATAGCGCGGTGTAAGCTCCCGTCACAAACGTCGGTCGTGGCTTATCCGTCGCCGTTGTTGTTGGTATATCCATGTTATTCGTTTTATCTTTTTTTGGTTGTATGTTTTCACCACAGCTAAAACACTTGGACGACCCGTCTACATAAGTACATCGGGCGTCACTCGACCCGCAGGACGGACACGACGTGTGCATTTCTTGGTATTCAGCCATGATTTTGGTATGGTTTTGTCACAATATTTTATTCCTTTCTTTTCGCACCACATCGCATAAGAGGTCTTCGATCCCTTACGCAGTTTGTTAGATGCGTTTTGAAAGCAAAGGCGGACATCGAGTTCGGGATGTTGTTCACGAATTAGCAGATGCTTGGTTCGGTCTTCGCTTGTCCACAATCCTTTGGTCTCAACTATGATCCCGTTTGGTAGGATGAAGTCAGGCGTATACGTTGCTATCTTCATGTACTCTATCTTCATACTTTCGTATTCGAACTCGATGCCCAACCGCCGTAAGTAATTAGCGGTCTTTGCTTCGAATCCAGAACGAAAGTTAGAAGTCCGCCGCGAGGGGCTTTGCTTCTTCTTTCGACGTCTCGTCATTATTATCGTTGGTTGGTTGATCTAGGGTTTGTTCGAACGTTTCACCGCCGTGGGTGTAGCCCGATTCTTCCGCTGTAAAGCCAAAGCTCGACGCCTTTTCTGACGTTCCCACTTCAGCCATCTTTAATACCTGTACAGCTTGTGGTTCGAGACGCATTCCAAAACCGTGAGCGGCGACGTACCAGAACTGAACCTTCAGTCCGAGTTTAATCGTGCTTCCACCGCCGATGATGGTGTCGTCCTTTATTGGATTACCTTGTGCGTCAAAGCGACCAACGGAAAGGAAGTATTCGGAGCCGTCTTTACGTTTTCCTCCGCCCTTAAGTTTGGTCTTGATGTAGTGATTGCCTTCGTCGTCAATGCAGAACGGTGAGTTCGCTTGCTTTAGTTTATCCTTACCTTGCTTGACGCATTCCGTTTGATACGCGGCTTCGAAGTCCGGCTTGATCTGATTCTTGAGCGCCGTCCAATCTGCTTCCTCCAGTATTAACTCAGTTCGGTATGTTCCATACTCCCCGTCGTACTCTCCTTTGGATGGGCTTGTAAGCCAGCAGTAACGTGCCGTTCCTTTTGGTGTTGTTATCGTTTTCATATTATATCGGGTCATTTAATCGCTCCTTTAAGCGTCGTTTTAAGCGAAGAAATATTCCGAACCCAACACCTCAAGTGGATCGAGCGATCCGTAAGGGGGCAGGTCTGGAAGTTCCTTCTCGGTTTGTGATTTGATCTCATCCTGAAACTTCAGAAGTAGATCGGGTGAAAATATTTCAGCGGTTGACTTGCGTAACAGGACGCCAAGCTTCTCCGAGTTTGTGCTGTGTGTAGCAAAGCTGTCGTGAACCATCGCCAACGATCCGATGCCTTGTTCCTTGGCGTATAAAGCGGTCTGTTGAGCGACGCTTGCATCGAGGCTGTGGACGAAGTTCGGACTGATACCGTTGGCTTGTCGGTTCTTATCTAAGGTGTCGGTCTCTTCGCGGTAGCGGATGTGCATAACCTTCTCGCCGAGAGCGGTCATAATGCGTTTGATGTTTGTGTTGAGATAACGTTGACGAACTTTGAAACCCATTGGTGTCGTCCAGATGACGGGCTTTTGTTCGTGACCAAGAACGCGAACGGTATCTTGTAACCACTTCATTACGCGGTTCGGGCGTTGAAGACATTCGTTCATAGCTTTCCAAACGAGTCCGCTTAGATAACCAAGAGCGACTGACGACTCTCTACCGAATGGATCAAGATTATTATGTAAGCATTTCTCGCCGTACCATTCCGAGATGTAGTCTTTACAACTGAAACGTGTACCGCCGTAAGGCTTCACCATGACGGGTCGCTTGGTTGTCTTACGATCCACACCAAACTTTAACCATGCCGTTGCCACATGATCGCCATCTTTGGCGTCCGCTAGTAGCAACTCGTTCACACGGTCACTTACAAAAGAGTAGAGATCAGCGGGTACGTCCGTGCTTGTGACGTTCGTTGCGGCTCCGCCGATCTCATCACGACCTAATAGGCTTAAAAGTTGAATGCCATTGTTAGATGCGTCCATCGCACAGGGAAGCCTCGTCTTGAAGCCTCGACCCCCATGCGCCAATAAATCTCCCCACTCAAAGCAGAACGCTAGGAACTGCCAAGGATCATCCGCTTCCGTCCACCAGTCGTTGGTCTTCGGATCGCTGTACACTTCGTGGATTTCTTTCTTCCTGCTGTGTATCCAAGCGACGCGTTCATCAAGCGTGATCTTATCGTTACCAAAACAATTCGCTCCGTGGATCGCCAACCAACGCGCTTCGGTCTCCGGCTTCCAAATGGTTTCGGACTCGCTAAAGAGAAGTAAAGACTTCGCTAAGTCCGTACCTTGTGGCGACAAGAAATACGGTATGGGATAGATGCGACCACGGAAGTCGATCTGATGTGGGAAATGAAAATGTTTACCTGCGAATTTATCACCCATCCATAACGTCTTTAAAATGTGCAGACGTTGGGAACGCAGAGTTAAATTTAGATTGTGAATGATGCCACACTTGCGCGAGTTCTCACGTCTTGTGTCGGTGTCCGCATCTTCAGGTATAGGTGGTGGAAGCTCGTAGTCGGAGCGTCGGCACATCTCACCGATCTCTCTGTCGTTCTCCCACGCCCATCGAGCGACGTCTAAGACGCGATCGTTGACCGTCCACTTGGTGTCTTGGATATGATTGACCGCATCAGCAACGGGCTTCATGTCGTTAAAGTCGATCGATCGGAGGTGTTCCATATCAAAGGACTTCACTAACGTCGTAGGTGGTAAGCCATCAACGTCGCCGTATCCGCCTTTCCAGATCGATGTCCATTCTTGAGGCGCGTTTAAAGTCGGCAACCACATCGGCGCTAGGACTTCGTGGTGTTGGTTGTACTCAGCGATCCATTGAAACAACTCGTCGGTTACGGTGACGTGCATGGTCGTCTTCTGACGCTCGCCTACCATCTTGAATTGGATCATATGTGTCGTGGTGCGGATGACTTCCAACAACCACGTACCTATCCCTACCTTTTCCTTACGCGTCCATGTCCGCCAACGATCTATGTTTCCCTTCTTCGCTTCGCCCATGTCATGACGTTTGAAGGCTTCGACCTTTCGTTGATATGATTTGTGTGCGTATTTCTCGACGTCCTTTTCAGCGTACCTAAAGATGTCGGGATGATTATCTCGTAAGTGAATGTAGCGAACTTCGTCTTCGATCCTTGAAGCGATGTTTATAGACGCCGCTAAAAGCGTTCGCTTGATGCTGATGTTATCCAACGTCGCCTTGAACGCGAGCATGGCAATGACTTCGGGTTTCAACCGCCATATCAACGGCATCCAAAACGGTACGGCGTGTGGATTCTTCCGATGATATTCGATACGCTTATCCACCTCGCGTATCAGTTCGGGAAGTTGACTACGCATAAGACGCTGTCCGTATGGCGCTTCGGATTCTTTGTTCCGATCGCGAGCGGACTGCACCTTAGAACGGTAACGAGCGACGCCCTGCTCGACCATCTCTAGGTTAAGTTCTAGCTGATCCATGATTCGTTTTTCTGGTGGTTGTGGTCACGCGTTGGACATGGTGACCTGTCGCTTAGAATGTAAGCGCAGGATAAAGTGTCAACTAAATTATTGATATATTTAAGGAAGTTGGTGACTTGCGCAACGCAACGATTCTGATTTATTACGTTTTTGAATCCAGCGCGTCTACCAATTCCGCCACACCCGCATGGTAGATTTACTAAAGAATACAAAGACTTAATAAAATTAGTCATATCAATGTTGGTCACGCAAGTCACGCTGTTTATGCCCGTTTGGTCACGCCGTGGTCACTCAGTTCCAACGCGTCTCTAGCGGCGTGAAGAGACTTAGGAACGACCTTGGCATAACGGATCGTCGTTTGTATGGCACGGTGTCCAAGGAACTCTTGAATGACCCGTAAGTCGATCCCTTTTTCAACGAGCCGTGTCGCACACGTATGTCTAAGCGAGTGAGGAACGAACTCCTTATCGCCGTCAAGACCGATCAAGCTTTTAACCAAGTCCCATTGATGACGAAACGCATGACGCGTAAACGCAAACAAAGGGAGCGAGGAGTCGATCTTATGGTTACGTTGAAGCGCGTCCATTGCCCGTTGCGTGAGCGGTACGGATCGAGACTTGCCGTTCTTGGTGTCCCATAAATAGATGACCCGTTCTTCAGCGTTCACATCGCGACCACATAACTTGAACAACTCGCCAGTACGTAGTCCTGTATCGATCAAGACCTCGACGAAGTCAGCCATTTGATCTTGTCTTAGCTCACGAAACTTGGCGATCAAGACTTGTTCTTCATCGTAGCTTAACCAACGCATACGACCTTCGCTTTCTCTCTTCCGTTCGATGACGGGCATACGAGAGATGTAACCCCGGCGGTATGCGTGTTTAAGCATCTTTGAAAGCGCGGCTAGGCGTCGGTTAATTGTTCCGTTGGACTTGCCGTCACGCTCCAGTTGGTAGATCAAGTCATCGATCACGTTCTCGTTGATCTCACGTACGCTTCTACTCGCACCAAGACGTCGGTAGACATCACGTGCTTGTATCCACAACGTGTCTTCAGACTTACATCCCCGCCAATGTCGGTTACGTACTTCTTCGGCGAGATCACGTAAGTTCATCGCGATTGCTCGCGTGTTTTGAGCGACGTCAAGACTGATGTCCTGACCCGTTCGTATCTTTTCTTGAGTAAGACGTAGCCAATGATCCGCCTCGTCATGCGTCTCGAAGGTCGGTCGTAACCTCGCTCCGTTCGGCGTTCGGAGGTCGGCTTGAAACCTCTTACCCTTTGCTCGTATTGCACCCATGTCTATCTCCTTTGTTCTACGGGTTATGGTTTAAGATTCTACGTGTCTCGACTCGAACGTATCAATCAGTTTTTGCGACGCTTGGACGAGCTTACGACGGCGATCGTTCGGGTCGGTTACTTCGTCGATGATGCCCATACGTACGCCATCACGTACGGCTCGTCGGGTTGTCTCGCTACTGAACGGAAGCTCACCGAAGATACACGTAATGCAATCGGCGGCTTCTTCTAGGTAATGACGACGAACTAAGATCACGGCGATCAGTCGGTGACATCTCGATATACGTGAGTAGATACTCGGATTTAAATTGATCCGTAAGATGACGTCCAACGTCGGGACGATCTGATCGCGTTTAAGTTTTGTATCAAACATGGTGTGTATCTCCGAGACGGACTCAATCGAAAATGTTATATTATAACAACCTTAATTTTTACGGGTGTTATTCCGACGTCGTGCGTTGACCTCGTCAAAAAAGCTTGTGGGCTTCTCGCGTGGTGTGTCGGTTCTGACCGTGTCCACAAGCAACCATGAACCGTCGGGCATCTCCGTGTACACAAAGCGAGCGACTTCGGTGTTCGACCAAAAGTCCTCACAAGCGTCGTTGATTTCTTGACAGGTTGCCATGTCGCCAAACACTTCAAACCAATCAGAAATGTTAGGTGAAGAGTCGGGCATGACACACCCAAACGTTGCGGTACAGACGTCGCTAATCATAAAAGAACCCTACGATCTACTTCGGTTACCCCGGCTTCGGATATATGGTTGTCGTTGGCAGGTTTAAAGTTCTTACGCTCGATATGCCAAATCTCTCCGTTAAGTTCACGTACCATCTTCGCCTCGTTCTCAAAGCGTAAGTCGTCGATGATGACAGGCCTATACTCTTCGAACATAGCGTCGGTTAAAGTATGACGCATTGACTTGACCCATATGTCTTGGTCGATAATCTCGCGTCCCCACTCCGTTCCAAGCGTCTGTAAAAGGACACGTCCTGTGACGCCAAGGTGCGTTTCTTCGTTCTTCTTGTCACCGAACACGTACTCGTTTCCTACGAGCGTTCGTAACATCTGCTTGATCGGCGTGGCGAACGACAAAACAACGCCGTTCTCTCCCGCAAGAAACTTTCCGTAGGTCGATTTACCGACGCCTTTAGCTCCTGTAAGTGCGATTAATCGTGGTTGGTCTGTCATCGGTCTCCTTCGTCATCGAGTTGTTCAAGGTAATCCTCGCAGTAACACGTAGGGTCTTCGTCGTCCTCCCATGCGTGTCCACACTCTTCACAATGAAAAGAATAAGCGATGTAAGGTGTGTCGATGGGAGACGTGCTATGAGGCGTCTTTTTCCATGTATCTAATTTTATCATAAGTATTGAATTGTTGTTTTGTTGAGGTCACAAGCCACTCGTAAAAGTATTGCCACGATCCGTCGGCGAACACGTAAATCAATTCGCCTTTGGAGTTGCGTTCTACTTTTGGTTGTACGTTGCGACGATAATTAAGTAAGGCAGGGTCGATCACTTCTTATTATTGAGAACGTCGTTACAGAACGGACAAGGCGACCCATCAAGCGGACATGAATAACCCGCGTCGCTCGGACACGTATCGTAATAACCGTAATAACCAACGTCGGTTAAAGAACGTGTACAGGATGTCGTACAAGTCAGCGTTAATAATAGTAGTAGTAATTTATTCATCGTTATTTTCTAAGAAGTGTTCGATTTCTTGACGTGTCATGACGTCCACGTAAATAGGCGTTCCTTTGCCGTAGAAAGCGTTAAAGGTGTTGAACTGAAGCCACTCTATTGCTTCCTCTTGCGTCCATCCCTCCTTCTTGTCCAGTTCTTCGACCATCTTCTTGCCGTCGTAGACGACGCGGTGATGACCGCCTTTGTAATTAAGACCGATGATGGCGTCGTCAAAGCCGTCGGCAAATAGTGTTGGATCGTCGTTCATCGGTCGCCTTTCTCCCAGTATAAAAAGCCAAAGCCGAGAAGTAAGACCACGACTAGGCAGAATAGTGTTGTTAGTGTCATTGTTATTATTGGTTGTTGGTTGGTTCGTCGTCACAGATAGTGAAAGGGATACACAGATCATAACCGTCGGTCTTTCCTAAAGTTATATACCTCTGTTTTATCCAATGCTCGGCTTCCGTATTCTTTGTAAAGGTTGCTAAGGCATAATCGCGTCCACCTGCTTCCTTAAATACCACGTATTCTTTGTTATCGGGATCATGTGAGTATGCTATTTTATGTAATTTCATTATTATTGGTTGTTAGTTGTTACTTCGTCGTTAAGGATCGCAGTTATACGATCGGTTTTCTCCGCTACTAACGCTTCCAATCGCGTCATCGCCGTTACATTGTTAGCGATGCGTTTCCGTATGCGTTTGTAGTGATAGATTAAAGCGTCGAGTTGAGCGTCGCTTAAAGCGTGTGGTTTAATCATCGTCGTCGATAGTTACGTAAGATAGCTCTCCGTCGTCAACTTTGTCGTCCATAAGCTCACGTACAAGCACGTAAGTTGAGTACCAAGAATCGGTTTCGTCGAGGTGACCGCCCATCTCGCTGTGTAGAATGTAATCCATGACGGCGAGGCAAGCGTCTTTAGTTGGTATAGTTATTTCTTTCATAGTTTCGTTTTTATTTATTGGTAAATCGATGTCTTCAATCTCCGTCAACATTAAAATATCAAGCGGGTTAAAGACGATCGGTTTAGTTGGTTTCATCAAGTGTTTTAAAAAGCTTTAACAAGTCTTTCAACCTGTTTGGCGTTAGTTCCATTTGATTCGTTTCGTTTCCATATCCGTCAAATATCTTCACGCTGAATCCGTACTTGGACTTATATAGCTTTTTGAATTGATCGGTTAGGTATTGTTCGGGTGTTGTTGTATTCATAATTCGTAGTATTGCACTTGCCGTGCCAATCTTAATCGTCGGTTAAAAATCGGTTAAAAAATGAACACGTACGAGAACACGTAAGATCAAGGTGTATAAAAAATTTACACCAGATCGAATCGATGGACAAAATTTATACAGCTGATCAAAAAGCGATCAAAAAATGATTGGATTATAAACTGGCATGGTAAAAGCTAAGTATGGTT
>Ga0181412_1000397_pt1 | contig 18785 bp, 17 predicted proteins | sample 35SPOviralmetaG_FD_130113 | JGI IMG/M metagenome (GOLD analysis project Ga0181412, IMG submission 130113) | Marine viral communities from the oligotrophic San Pedro Time Series (SPOT) site, San Pedro Channel, CA, USA - 35 SPOT_SRF_2012-08-15 | ecosystem: Environmental > Aquatic > Marine > Strait... | reverse complement strand
AGGAATTGATAGTACGATCATAAGTGCCGCCAGTGACACCACCTCCACCGCCACCTCCGCCTAAGGTTTGTTGGGTGCCTTCAACAACTGTAGCACTAGATACACTAAATCCATTTGTATAGCCTGTGGCACCACTCTTAAAATACATGGACATATTTGAGTCTAAGTTCACAGTACCATTGCCGTATGAGGTAGTGTCATTTCCGACACCTCCATCTGTTATATCACTGATCTCCCAATCACTATGTGTTCCGTTTATAGCTGTAGTTGTGTCCATAGGATCAAATTTGAATATTGCGTTTTTCCAGTCACTTCCTGTATAATATGGAACGGCTGTAACTATTTTTCCATCTGACAGTTCAACTATTGCCTTGGTTGCATGACCTAAGAAATAACTTGAGTTTGTAAGTCTAAACTCTTTTTGAACAGTGACAGTACCTGTGCTATCAAATACTACAATATAAAATGACTTTCTATAAGAATCGGTTGTCCACGGCATAGAACCAGCCCGTAGTGCTACACTGCCATTTGCTAACAGTTTTATTCCATAACCAGCAGTATAGTCATATCCAGCATATGCCGCTCCGTGATCTGTACTAGCTTTATCCCAATACTTCCTCCATGTAGCAGTTCCGTTGGCGGTAGTTTTTACAATTCTTAAGGATCCAGATTCCCACATATATGCGGCACTTTCACCTGACGAGTTAGTGTCGATATCCATTATCCTAGATTCAGCACTTCCACTTCCCCAATGAATGCCCCATGTAACTGAGCTTAATGTATTGTTTACTTTTGCAATCCACATAGAACTGACATCTTTAGATATTACATAAACATTAGTGCCATCAGTACTAATTCCTTGTGGATAACTTTTTTGAGAAGAGCGTGATATCAACGTCTTCGTAACACCACCATTTGCGTCATATTTTATAAGATGACCTTTGGGATCCTGCGAGAAATATTGAGCATAACTTTGAGATTCACCTACAGCAAACGCATTAGATCCTACTCCAACTATGTCAAAATGTTCGTCGTTATAGCCTTCTCCAAAAAAGTCATCAAATGATTTAGTTAAACTACTAGTTAGTCTCATAACGTGACCATCTTTGCCAGACCAAATACTCGGACCTTCTCCTGCAGTGAAGATATTATCGCTGCTGTCAACTGCAACTGATCTATTAACTAAACCACTACTGTTTGCGCCAAATGATGCGGCACTATCAACAGTGCCGTCTGATTTAATTTTTACTACTGTTGTATGACCTCCGCCGGAGTCTCCTGCGGCAATAATATTACCACTACTGTCCACATCTAAACTTCTTAATTGTAGATCAGTATAACCGTATCCTTTTAGTTCATCTTCTATTGTACTAATCCAGCCTTGTGGACTACCACCGCCAGCTGCCTCTATCACAGTAACATCTGGAGTAACAGTTGTAGTAGGTGTGAATACAGTATCATTATAACCAGACCCACTATTATATGCATACATTCCAAAACCACTAGTAACATCTGTTACAGTAGAATAACTAGAAAAGGTTTGGGCCGGAGGATTGTAAGTAAAATCGGATGGTGTATTGCTATTGGTTGAAAGTATTAAACCACCTGAAAGACCACTAGTTGTCGAACCAAATGTACCTGTAACTATAGTCTTTGGAAGTTTCATCAAGTCTGGATAATATTCGGATGTACCACCTACGAAAGGGTTAACTGTTATAATAATATTACCATTATTATCTGTTTGTATTCCAGTACCTTCTTCTACAAAATATCTCCAAGTACTACTATCTTCATTATTAAAATCCCACATATTCACGTGAGCCCCAGTAGAGGAATTTATTTCTCTTATTTGAATATTATCTCCATAAGTAATTTGATCAGTTATCCCCACAAATATTTTATCATCATCGGTTACAGCCATAGAATACTGATCGTCAGTAATATCAGGGTCTAGTCCTTTACTCCAATTAACACTACCATCAGTAGCACTAAGAGACATTAGGGTTCCTCCAAAAGGATGAGATGAGCTATAAGAATCTGGAATAGCTAAGTAAGTAATTTTACTATATCCTGCAACTATTACTTCGCCTGTAGAGAGTGTGGAAATTTGTTTTGCAAAATCGTGGCCGTTGGCTTGCGTTGAATTGTTTGTTCCATATCGTTTTGTCCACACATAAGTAGGATCACCATTCTCTGTAATATCCATTCTTGCAACTACACCATAATAAGTGGAAGCGTATGTTGGAGAATACATTTGCCAGCCTAAATACATTCTATTGTTCTCATCAATGTGTATAGGATTTGTGGTTGCCGAGCTTTGACTAAATGTTCCCGATGGTGGCAAAGTATATACTTTTTTTATTGATCCGTCACTTGTATCAATTCTAGCAAGACCAATTGTATCTTTACTATAGTTTTGAGGAGAGGTTACGCCATCATTATATGTAAATATTCCCCATATATTATCCCAAGCGTCAATAGTCGCCGATCGAAGATAGGTACCATGATCACTAGTAGACGCATTGGTGTACTTGAATGTCTTTTTATATTGCTCAGCACCAGATGAATCAAATTTTATAATATGTGAAGTGATGTCACCTGTACCAGCTTGTTCATAATATCCATAATCGTAACTAATACATATTGGATTACTGCTAGAATCGATTACGATATGAAGAGCTCTCATATTTCTATTTCCCCAAGCTCTTATCCATACAAATGCACCAGTACTATCTCTTTTTATCAGCCAACTACTGTCATCACCACTTATATTTCTTCCCACTGTATAATAAGATCCATCCGGGGCTTGCTTAGTACTATGACCACGCATCTGTGAATCACTCTGACCATTTGAGTAGGTCCAATCTTCAGGTATTCTTGAATAAAAACCAGCGTCATTTACGTTAACACCAGTGACTGTGTTTGGACCAGTAGTTGTTGCTGAAATACTGCTAGGTGTTAAATTACTAGCAGTGCCTGTTGTAACATTTGACATTGTATTAGCTGTATAAGAAGTAAATGTTGTAGAGTTTAACTCACCAGCTGAATCACCTAGAGATTGTGCAGTTATTACAAAATCTCCACTTGTTCCAGCTTGTATTATAGCTGGTAGTTTTACAATAAATCCATTAGAATAGTTAGCTCCACTAGGATACCAGAAGCCTGTAATTACAGCATTGTCTTTGTGATCTATAAAAATATCTTCAAGGTAGAAAGACAAAACGCCAGGATTTGAGGCTCCAGTTATCTTCCATTCTTGTTCAAGTGTACCATCACTTGCATACACAAACAACACTTCATTATCACCGAATGTATAAATTTTACCAGCACTATTAACTGCTATTTTTTTAGTACCGTCTGTGTTGTTAGTATGTCTTTGCCAAACAACACTGCCATCAGTACCACTTAATTTTAGCACAACACCGTAATATGTGCCAAGGTAATTTTTGTTGGTCCATCCACAAGTAAGAACATCGCCTTCTGGTGTTATTGCACAATTTTGAAACTGATCACTGTGATAGCCATTACTTGACTCTTCATCATCAAAGAATTTATTCCATATTATGGATCCATCAGTGCCACTTAGTTTCATTACCATACCAGAACTATATCCACCGCCTGTTATTTGTTCATGCATACTACCTGATACAAAGATATCTCCATTGCTGTCTAAAGCTATACCTACTGCTTGAGATTGTTGACCTCCGTGGTCATATTTTTTAACCCATTGTACTACGCCGCTACTATTGATTTTTACTACAAATGGATTTCTATTTCCACTGTTACTCTGAGCTTCTGTGGCTCCTGTAACATATATGTTATCACTACTGTCTGTTGTTCCAGCTAAAGGTAGCCAGTTTTCACTACCGCCGTCTGATAATGTTTTAGTCCATTGGTGAGTTCCATCACTAGCATGTTTAACAACTATTCCTTTAAGAGGAGAAGCGCCTGTATATCCTACAGAAATCATATTGCCACTAGTATCTACAGCGGTATCTTCTAATCTATCAGTGTTACTTCCATAACCACCCGCTTCAAAGGTCCATTGACGTGAGCCATCTTTATCATATTGTGCTACTAGTATTTTGTTGATTGCGGCATCATATCCTGCAACATATATGTTACCGCTACTATCACCATCGATTGCATATAATTTTTCATTGTTGGGGTAGTTTCCAATTCCTGATGTGAAGTCGCTTCTCACTACCCAACCATCGGTAAGAGCAGTGGGGGTCCCACCACCTCCACCACCTCCACCACCAGATCCTGTACCCCACTGAAATTCAAATAGTCCATCATTACCACATGCAATATATATTTTAGAAAAATCATTGTTAAATGTGAGTGCTTGTGCGAGATCTATTCCGTATAATGTTTCTAAATCTAATTTCTCGTTGTTGTAGGACATAGTCGAAACATCAAAGCCTGTACTTAAATCATATTCGTAGAGCCATCTAACACCTGCTCCACCAACTTCAGCTCCAACTGCCCACATCTTAGTACCATCGCTATTAAAATGTATTGAGGGTAGAACTGCCGTTGAATTACCAGCTGTAGTAGGAACAAACGTTGCTGTTGGATTTGTCGATTTTGTTGTGACATCGTATGCTGAACTGAGTGAAAATTCTAAAATGTTACAATCATTACCAGACACCTCAGAGATAAACATCTTTGTACCATCGCTGTTAAATTTTATATCTTCCATACCACCATACCCATACGGTGCGGCGCTATGCGATATTCCCGTCTTTGTATGACCAGTTCCAGTTGCAGTACTGATGTCGTAATTTGTTGACATGCTAAAGCTAAATATTTCATTATCTTCACCAAAGTATCCTCTGGATCCATCGGCATTAAACTCTATTGATTTAGGTGAAAAGTCAGCGTCTGCTATTTCGTTATATGTTAAAAAGTTAACATTATTATAAGAGATATCTGCTGTTTGTGTAGAATAAGCAGTGGTTGTATCAAATTCGTATATACCATAACTGTTATTTGATCCACTTGTTTGAATTGCCGCTACTAGTTTATTACCACTATCAACCCATCTCAGTCCTGTCATAACATCTACCGCTGAATTAGCATCTGGACCATCAAATACCCAAGGAGTTCCGATTTGAGATATTGATTTGCCGCCAAATGTAGTTCCGCCGCCGCCGCCACTAGTTCCGTAACCTAAATCCATAAACTGCAAGCCGAATGCACTTGAACTGCCGCCAATTTCAATTGTTGCTACTAATTTTGCATTTTTTACAACAAAGCTCTTACCAAATTTAGTATTGGCAGAAGTTGGATTGTTTACTGTTGCATGTACTGTACCATCAGAATTATATACTGTAATCAGTCCATCGTCGGTTCCGTTTGCATCATTAAATCCATCACCTGATAAAATTTTATCATGGTCAATATCTACATGTACATTATATCCTGGGTATCCATCTCCAGGCAATGTCTTTGTCCAGTCTGTACTCCAACTATTAGATGGATCTCTAAGAATCAAGGTTGAACCTACCCCACTACCATTAACCATTGGAACTTTGCCTGTAGATATAACTGCCTGATATCTATCGCCTATGTAATAGTTTGGTGTGTATGAATTAACTTCTGTAAAACTTGTGCCACTACGGTTGTAATTATGAGCCCTAGTTGCATGTGCAACTATAAGTTTAGTGTCATAAACATATGCACCACTTTGACCAAAATTGCCGTTGCTGTAATTGCCTTGTCCCCAATTTGTGGTTGGATCACTAACAATATTAATTGGATTTTTTATGACTGTATCGGGTGTACTGCCCCAGTTATTAGGATCAGCATCACTAATATCAAAGTAAACAACAGCGCCGCCGTCGAGATCAGTAAAAGTAGATTTGACGTGACTGGCGGGAATGTACAATCCGTCATTGGTTGCTGTTATTCCATTTTGCAATAATCCTGAACCAAAAGCGGCATGCATTGATCCAGCAGTGCGTGGTAAAAGCTGTGAAGAAAAGTCGTTTACTTTCCAAACTTTTACAAGGCTGAAATCACTTAACTTGTATGCAAATATATATGAGTTTTTACTAGCATAGTTGTTGCTGCTTACTGAACCTCCAACTGGTCTGTAAGGTGCACCAGTAAAGAAGTAGTTGTCATTTATTCCAACAGACATTCCAAATTGGGCGGTTATAAATTTACTTGTTACGCTTCGTCCGCCATCTGTTTCATTTACAAGGTTTGAGCTATCTCCGTAATCTCCGTTGAGCATACCGTTCCAGCTTTTCATTACTGCACCATCGCTGTTGCGGATAACCCAAGCCCATCCTGCATTTAAAATTTCTTTATTGCTTCCTGTAGTGCCTGCACCAGTATGAGTGATGTTTATTTGGTCATCACTTACTATAGTGTAGGTTCCATTTGTAGCTAGTTTATTATGCTCTCCAAAGCCCTGTAGACTACCAGATAGTGCATATGTATGACTTCCGCCACTAGCTGAAGAGATTGAATTTGTAATTGTTTGGTTTGAAACTACCGGTGATCCACCGCCGCCTCCGCCTCCAGATCCATTTCCTGGTACCATAGGCATGCCGAAAGGCCCCATTGCTGTACTTGGAAGACTAATTACGGGCATTTACTAAACTCCTCCAAATGACGTTAACTGTCCTAGCACAATGTATGTAGCATTGTCTCTCATAATTGTAAATGAGATTGCATCTGTTCCATTGTCTGTTCCTGTTGGCGTACTGTTTCCTTGCCATATAATTGTTTGTGCGGCTCCACCAATTTGTACTGCATTTGGAATGTATGCTGTTCCGCCTTGTGTAACTACTATACCCACACTTGTTGAAAACTTGTATTGATTTAGATTTAAGTTTGTAAAGTTAGCAGTCCAATCTGCCGCTGGTGTTGTGTGGTAGAACATTTTTCCGTTAGCACAATCATGTGCTACTGTACCTGTTGCTCCTGTAAGAGCACTATACTTTTCTTCTGCACCTTTGTACAACAATACTCTTTCATCAAAACTAGCTACACCTTGCAAAGTAACACTGGTGCCATTACTTTCGTTACCTATAATAACATCACCCAGTCCACTAGATTTACCAATTTCAATTTGCCCGTTATTGGCACTATCCATTGTAACATAGTTAAAACTTGATAGTTGCAGGTTACCAGCAGTTGTTGAAATACTACCGTTGTCCATTGTAATGTTGAAACCTTGGCAATCCAAATCACCGCCCAGTTGTGGTGTAGTATCTTCTACTAAGTTAGATATGCCACCGCCTGATGCTGTAATTGTAAGTGTATCAGTATTTTGGTCAGTGGTTATACTAATACCACTACCAGCTTCTATATATAGTTTGTCTGTTGTTCCGTCAGCAACAATATCGTTTTGACCTGAACTTGCTACTGTAGAAAATAGATTTTGTGAACCACCACCGCCACCTGACTGTGCCACCCATGCATAATCACTTCCGTTCCAACTTAGTACATGTCCACTTGTTGGACCGCTTTGATTTAGATGTGTGTCTATAGCACCGTTCAAACCTGCTGTTGTTTGATAACTGCTCAATGAACTATCATTTGCAAGTTTAACCCAGTTACCGCCATGAGCAAAGTAACCTGCTCCTGTGCCGTGAACATGTGCAAACATACCATGATAGGTTGTAGCACTTGGCAAATCACCTTCTGTAGCATACATATTTGCAAATAACATTTTACCAGTAGTAGTAATGTTATTACTGCCCATATCAATAGCACCTGTCATTGTGCCGCCTGCCAGTGGTAGTTTTTCAGCTATACTGGTTGCTGTAGTTGTTGCAAAGTTTGGATCGTCTCCTAGTGCCGCCGCCAGTTCATTTAGTGTGTCCATTGTGCCCGGAGCTGTATCTACCAGTGCATCAATTTTAAGTTGAGCTCTTGCATCTGCTCTAGCATCTGTGTAGTACAAGTTAGTTGTACCTTCTGACAATGCATCTGTATCTGCCGCGCCACCTGTGTCATATGTAACTTCACCTGTAGTTGGATTATATTCTAAACTGTGTGTACCGCTTGCGTTTCTAACTGGTTTAACTACAAAACTACCAGTTTGGGTATTTTCTAAAGCTGTATTTGAGGCGTTTAATATAATACTATCAGCGGCTTGGTTTGATGTACCAGCATTTGCACCAATTGCTATTGCGCCACTACCTTGATTAACTTCACCCGCCAAATAACCAATTGCTATCCCTGAAAGACCTTGTGCGGAGTATCCTGCACCTGAACCAATTGCTACAGTGCCTGCACTTTGCGATATTTGACCTGCAGTTCTACCAATTGCTACTGCATAACCACCTTGACTTGTTTTACCAGCATCAGTACCAATACCAATTGCGTCTGCGCCTTGACCAGTTAAACCTGCCTGGCTACCAATTGCTACTGCTTTTGTTCCTTGACTTGTTTGACCTGCATACTGACCTACGGCTACTGCTTTATCACCTTGGGAGGTTTCCCCTGATTGACTTCCTAATGCTACAGCGGCTACACCTTGTCCTGTGTTACCTGCGTTGTTACCTATTGCTTGTGAATAATCTCCACTGTCACCGGCATTTTTACCTATTGAGACAGCTTCCGCTCCTGCTGTAGCATTAGAGCCTATTGCTACTTGTGTTGTATTAGATAATAATAATCCACTTAAATCTGGTGGTGTATATGTAAGCACTCCTGTATTAGGTGCTTGATCACCAACATATGTTAATGTGCCGCTACCTGCATTGGCTAGTGTTGAAACACTAATATCAGTTGGTTGTAGTGCATTATCTGCTTTTGTACCTTGAGCACTTGTTGCCGCATCTGTAATTCCATAACCAGCTAGTGTTGTTGGTTTTTCAGTTAATGAACCAAACTTTCCGTCAAAGTCTAGTGCGTCATCATCGTACAATTCAGTAAAGTTGAGGTTAACTTTATTTAATGCACTACGAAGTGTTTCACCATCACCTGAAAGTTCGCTTGTACCTATGTTAATAACTTCTTTTGCCATGTCTATTCCTTAACGATTCATTTCTATACTTGATATTGTTCCACTCTGCCAGTTTGAAATATTTGCTCTAAGCCATACAAAGTTTCCGACTGCATTATATGATTTCATACTTGTCTCAGCGATATTATAAACCAAACTTTCTGCGGCTTGTTTTGTTATTAATCCAGACGTATCAACAGCGAAGTCATCTGTGCCTAATTCAATATCAAACCAGTCATTATCTCCAGGTGTAGTTTCTAAGCTACCTTGTATTTTAATAGTACCGGTAAATCCAGTTATGTTAACCACAACTGTGTGCAGTCCGTCTGACTGTCCAAAGTATGCGTCACCTTTTACTTTTTCACTGGTGAGCGTTGTACTACCTAAAAAACCGCTTGTTGATAATATTGTTACTGTGTCAGCCATGATTTTCTTCTTGTATAATTTCTACTAGTTTGCCGGGCCCAACTAATTCTTGCACTGCGGCTTCTATAGTACTTACTATTTCTGGATCCATAATTTTTCGGCGTTCGTCACTATCTTTCAGCAGTTCGCTTACTTTGATAACGACCATGTCTTCGTTTAATTGTGCCATAGTTGTACTCCTTCGCTAGTTGTATTTATTACAACTCGTCCAGGGTAACTACTTTATTTGTACGGGTAATATATTTCTTGTACACCATATGTAGTGTAACAACATCATCATGGTTAACTAGATAGATACTGCCTGTAGCTGTGTACGGGCTTTGATATAAACTACGTCCGCTATATCCGTGATACTTTTTGATAGCTTGTCCGTTAACTGAATTGTGTTTACGACTCCATAGTTGTTGCATCTTAAGTTGATGTGATTTACTAGTAATTCTAAATGTATCATTTAATTTATAAGTTCCAGGTTCAAAACTATCATAACAAAAGTTTTGCATTTCTTCAAATATTTCTTGATCTGCATTGCCATATCTTGTACTGCATACTTTATAACGAAACTTCTTATACCATAGTTGTGGTCTAGTTACTATAGTTAAATCGTTAACCAAGATATCTTGATGTTTACTACTTATTGGTCCATGTATAGAAATTAAATCATCACTCCATGTTTCTATTAACCATGGTATGATATCAGGTCTAGTCAAATAAACAAAAAATTGTCTATCAGCTCTAGTTTTAAAGTCAATTTCATGACTCTTAAGATGCCGTTCTATTTGTTTATTTCGATACCATGCATCCTTTATAGCAGTACTTTCACTACGCCACTCAGGTTGAAAGAAAGCTACTTTCCAGGTGTGTTTTTTATAGTATATTTTAGTGCCGTACTTAAAGTCAGGTCTGGATCTTATCTGTTTGGATATTGATTCCATTGTTTATTACTTTCAATTTTACTAAGTCTACGTCTTTGCCAAAAAGTATTTTCTTTGCTAACGGTTTCTTAATCTTTTCATTGATTAGTCTAGCCATTGGTCTTGCACCCATTGTAGGAGTAAATCCTTTGTTAGTTAACCAGTCAACCACTTCGTCGTCATATTCAACAACTACGTTCCTTGGTTCTAACATATCTTCTAATTCTTTTAAAAATTTAACTGTAACACTTTTCATTAGTGTTTTGTTTAATTTCTTAAACTGCACTACTGCATCCAGTCTATTTCTAAATTCTGGCGCAAAGAAACTTTTAACTGCTAGATCTTGTGCTTCATCATTTGTATCGCTTGAACCAAATCCAATTCCATGTTTTTCAGCATCTCTAGCACCTAGGTTACTTGTAAGTATAACAATAGCATTCCTAGCACTAACAGTTTTACCATCACTTGATGTTATCATACCGTTATCCATAATTTGTAACAGTACATTGCTTACATCTGGGTGTGCTTTTTCAATCTCATCTAATAGCAGTATACAATTAGGGTGTTCTTCTAATTTGTTTATTAGTAGTCCACTACCTTGACCGCCTTCTCCATAACCTACATAACCCGGAGGTGCACCAATTAGTTTTGCAACTGTATGACGTTCTTGATATTCACTCATATCAAAACGTATCAGTTCCATATGCATTATATCGCTTAGGCGTTTTGCTGTTTCTGTTTTACCTACACCAGTTGGTCCTGTAAACAAGTAATTGCCAATTGGCTTTTCAGGATCTTTGAGTCCAGCTTTGGCAATATAAATGCTATCACTTAGTCTTTCTAATGCTTCGTCTTGTCCGAATACTTTGGTACGCAGAGCTTTTTCAATATCGATCTGACGTTCTTTTTTATACTCACTGTCTTTGGTAAGCACTAGTTGGTCTACTGGTATTCTAGTTAGTTTTGCTACTTCGTAACGTATGTCGTCCAGTTCAAGTACACCTTTTCTACTATCAACTGGCAATAACATTTGTCTAGCTGCCGCGGCATCTAATACATCAAATGCTTTGTCTGGCAAAAATCTATTATGCCAATACTGATGTGTTAAATCAACTGCACCATGCATTGCTTCTTGACTAAATGCAATCTCATGATATATTTCATATGCTGGTATACTGTGTACAACAATGCGTTTAGCATCTTCCGGTGACGGTTCTGGAACATCCACTTTGTAAAATCTTCTATTCAGTGCCTTATCTTTTTCAAAATGTTCTCTATACTCATCGTATGTGGTCGAACCAATACAGCGTAAACTACCACGTTGCAGGGCTGGCTTTAATAAGTTAGCAACATCCATTGCTCCTTGTCCTGCATTACCAGCACCCATAATCATGTGTATTTCATCAATGAAGAGGATTGTCTTGTCTTTTGCTTCTAATATTTCAAGAACTTCTTTGAGCCTTTCTTCGAAATCTCCTCTGAACTTAGTACCTGCAAGTAGAGCACCAATATCTAAACTGTATATTGTGTTGTCTTTGATAATTTCAGGTACACTATCTTCATTGATTAGATGTGCTAGTCCTTCTGCGATTGCAGTTTTACCTACGCCACTTTCACCTACTAGTATAACATTATTTTTCTTACGTCTTGCAACAGTTTGTACTAGTTGTTCTAATTGTTCCTCTCTTCCAATTACAGGATCTGTTTTACCAACTCCTGCTAGTTCATTTAAATTATCACAGTATTTCTTTAATATTCTTTCTTGTTTACTAATACCTCTGGCTATAGCAGTTTCAGTGTCTGGATTAGTATCTGTTAAGAACTTAACAACATTATCTCTATTAAGTCCTCTGCTATTCATTATATATTGAGCAGGAGTAGTGTCTTCACTTAGTATACTAATAAGTAAATCTCTTGTATCTAATGTTTGTCTTCCATTGAATAATGCTTGCGTAAATGCTCTATGAAACACACGTTCAAGCATAACAGTTTTTTTAGGCTGTATTTCGTCATCTGTGTAGGCATCTACTTCTTTTTCTAAATGATCGTATACATCTCTGCTACAATCTTTAGGGTCTATTTGCATTTCGGCTAATATGTCTATCACTTCATCTGTATCTAATATAATAGCTAACAGATGCTCAATGGTCACATAATGGTGTTTATAATCTTTACTCAGTGTAAATGTTTTATCTACTAATTCTTGTATTCTATCAGACATGCTCTTTTAGTCCTTGTTACTAATATTACTTATTATAGCACTTCGGCTATGGTTTTGTACAGATCTTTTGACTCTAATTTTGGAATATTAACTTTAATTTCAATGTACATATCTCCGTTAGGTAAGTTACTTCTAGGTAGTCCACATTCTGGTATTCTTAATTTGGTACCACTTTGTGTTCCACTGTTTATATTTAACTTAATTTGTTTTCCTTCTAATGTATCTATTATTCTATGTCCTCCGGTCATAGCTGTTTTTAAATCTATATGTTCTGTTACTAAAATATTATTATCGATATCAGCTACAAATTTAGGATGTCTTTTAAAACTATAATTAACAAGTAAATCTGTTCCATTTGGTGACATACCATTATATCTTACTACGGCTCCGTTGGTAACTCCTCTGGGTATGTTGATCTTAATCGCTTTACTCATAGTACTATTAGGTATACTAATATTTAAGTTTATCTCTCTGTGATGATATACATCTTCTAGCGTTGCATGAAATGTTACATGCAATTCTTTAGGCTGATGTCGTCTAGGATCTCGTGCATGTGGCTGATGCATACCTCCAAACATATTATTAAAAATATCATTGAAGTCTCCGAAGTTATGTGCAAATCCATTATTTTGCGACTGTTGGAAATTTGACGGATTATGTTGACTTTGTTCAAACTGCATCCTACTGTCAGCATCTTTTATTGAATCATATGCATTGTTTATTTCAGCAAACTTTTTATCATCGCCACCTTTGTCTGGATGATATTGCATAGCCATTTTTCTATATGCTTTTTTGATATCAGCGTCATTGGATTGCTGACTCACACCAAGTGTATCGTAAGGGTTTTGCATTAGTCTTCGACGGTTACTGCTTTATCTAGTGTTTGCTCAGCTTCTTTATAATACTTTTCATAAGCTACAATAATAGCTTGCTGTTGTTGTACAAGAGCTCTAATATCACTAAAGTTAAGACCTAAATTTTCATACTGTTCACCTGTAAGTGCATACACACCCACTGGAATATTCTTATTTTTAAGATCTTCAAACACCTGGTCCACATTGTCTTGATTAATTACAATCCAATTGACTTCACGCATACGCAATTCATCAACTCTAGGCAGTGTTAGCTCAGGTTTGTCTACTGGTCTTGTGCTTACTTCAACTGGTAGTACTTGCTGTAAGCTACTACAACTACTCAGTAGAATGACCAGGCCAAAGCCAAGGACACTCTTTGTTAAAAGTGATTTCATCTGGTGCATTTCTCTCTTCTTCCGTTAATAGACTTCCGCTTAGTATCTCAAAACATCTACCTGCATTTTTAGTTCCTGCATTAACAGCTATTCCAATCTTGTCAGGTGCGTCTTGTGCTGCTAGTCCTAGGTCAACATTACTTAACCTTTCAGCTAATCTCTGATTTTGTCTTCTTATACTAGCATATTGTTCGTTAATAAAATTAAGTTGATTTGTTAGTTCTTCTGCACTTCGTTCCATACTGGCTATTGTATTTTCACTAGTTGCTACTGCGGTTTCTAATTTAGCATTATTAGCAGTAAGTGTACGAATTGTATTTTGTGATGTAACATAGTATTGATATCCAAACCAGCCTACTCCGCCGATAATACCAAATATAATAATTGCCAAATATAATCTTGCCATTTGCTTCACCTATGTCGGTAAACTATCCGACCTTTTTGTAAATCATAAGGTGTAACTTCTACATCTACCTTATCGTGTTGTAAGATATTGATGTTGTGTCTACGAATCTTTCCGCTAATTGTAGCAATTATATTGTGGTTAGATTCTTCCAAATGCACTTTAAAAAATGCATTAGGTAAACATTCAGTTACTACTCCCTGATATGTTAGTATGTCTTCCTTACTCATAACCCTGCGAGTTGTTTTACTCTATCGAGATCTTCATTCTTAGGTTGTGAATATTTTAACACATATTCATCTTGATTGTCAAGTACAGAAGATTTTAAATTATCTTCGTTTAGATCTACTGCACCATCACCTTTGTAATATTCAAATTGCCATTCTGTAATAGTACTTACATTAGCAACTACTTTCATCATTTCTGCAATACCAGTATGTAGCTTGTTGTTTCTTTGAAATTCAACAAATACTAGATAGTTACCGTTGTTGTTTGGTCCTTGACTCACATCAACATCTAAAGTTTCAACTACATCAGTTTCAATTAGGTTACTCAGATCACTAGCCGCACCTTCTTGACTTACTTCGAATGCAACAACAACTGTTTCATTTGCTTCGCCAATTTTAGGCTTGTATTGGTCAATGCTAATTGTTGCATTAACTAAGTTTACCATTTCACCATATTTTACTGTCATTTACTTAATCCTGATTGCCTTGCCACTTAAATTTATACTTATCTAAGTAGTTAGTAGGCTCATTTTTTATTTTGTCCATCCTACGTTTGATTTCGTCATAATCAATACCTCTATATATTTTAGGATCGTCTTTTACAATTTTGTCTCTATCTTTAAAAGCGTCTAAATTAATTGCCATTTCTTTTTCAAACCCTGGAAAAGGTTTCTTTGGTTCTTTTATTTCTACCCCTGGTGGTAATTTAATTATTTCTGGTTCACCGCCTGGAAAACGACCATCATCCTTAGCATCTGGCACGGATACAGGAATATCAAGTATTTCTGGTTTACCACCTGGAAAACGACCATCAGGTCCAGGTAAATCTGTTCCAGTGCCCATGCCAGCTAGCTTTCTAAGTTCGTTCAAATCTTTTGATTCTTCCATACCATCCATGTGATGTCTGCGGAAGTCATCGCAGAAGTCCTGTAGTTGGTCACCGCTTAGATAACGCACTAATTCATCAATTAAAATTTTATGTGGCATACTCGGACATTGTTCTCCACAGTACTCGTCTTGTAGATCATAAAAGCATTCAGCACTATCACCTACTGCTTCAGATCTCATAGGTCGTTTCATATAAAGATCAGGCTTATCTGGACCTTTAGCAAAACCTGTTTCTGGATCAAAACCTGCACCTAAACTTGGATCTGCATTAGGATCGGCTTTTGCAAAACCTGTTTCTGGATCAAAACCTGCGCCTAAACTTGGATCCATTTCTGGCTTCGGAGGGAAAGTTCTATATGGACCACGATCTTTTAAGTCTCTTGTGTCTACATAATTTATTCCTTTTTTCATGTAATCAGGTACTTGTTGACTAGGTAGATATTTTTTCAGATCTATTTTACCCTTACCTCTGTCTTTAAACCGATCATAGTCTACATAACCGCCAGTTTCTTTTAACCCAGCTAATTTTTTCATTCTATCTAAATCGCTCATTGTTCAATTCCTAAATCTTGTTTGTCTGGATTCATCTCATTATCATAATCTGAATCGTATGCACCCTCTACTTCACTCATGTCAATGTCCATACCGTTAATTGTAATTTTATTAGAATCAAAATCGTTAACAAACTGTCTTGGCATTTCAATAGTAACCAGCCAAATTGGTTTCTTTATACGTTTTGGTTTGCGTTTACCATCTTCGTCTGCAGCCTGTAGATCATCTGGACTAGTAATTTTTACAGGCTCGATAAATGTTTCTTTACCATAGAACACTCTAGCACCATGTTTGATCAAACGCATTGCAGCATCTGGGTCTGGCATTAGCTTGTAAGGATACATCAGTGTTACAGTTACCCAATACTTTGTAACTTCAGGTCCAGCAATTACTTCACCATATTCCCAGTTCTTATAACTGTATATGTTCAAATTATCTAACACCTCTTCAAAATCAATCAGCACATTTAAGTCACTGCTTGAGTCAACAAGGTTGTCTAATGTTTGTTTTAATTCTTCGATCTCTTTCATGTATGTATTTAGTCCTTTACGCTAAGTACTTATGTAGGCAACGTTGGGCTCGCAGACAACAATGGAGTTTACAACCAAATGGCAAAAAGAGCAAGACAAAACAAACCGAAAGGTTCATTTAACGAGATGGTGATTGAACTGCAAGATTATCGCAGAAAGAAACTACAAATACTCCCTCGAAACGTGCATCAAGAAGATTATCTTGAAATGCTACAAGATCCCAGCAGACATGTAATATTCGCAACTGGCCCAGCAGGGACCGGTAAGACTATGATGGCTGTTCAAATGGGTATCCGAAGTTTAGAGGATGGCACAGTAGACCGTATCGTAATAACCAGACCCGCGGTGAGCGTTGACGAACAACATGGATTCTTACCCGGTGATTTAAAAGCTAAAATGGCTCCCTGGACGCAACCAATATTCGACTTCCTAGAGGAACACTACAAACCCAAACAAGTGGAACAAATGATCAATGACAAAACTATTGAGATCAGTCCGCTTGCATATATGAGAGGTAGAACATTTAAGAAATCTTGGATAATTGCAGATGAAATGCAAAATGCAACACAAGAGCAAACTAAAATGTTACTTACTCGTATTGGTGAAGGTAGCAAGATAGTTGCAACCGGAGACCTTGCTCAACATGATAGAGGATATGATAATAACGGGCTAAAAGATTTTTTAGCCAAATTCGCAAATACAGAATACAATACAATAGGACATGTACACTTTAACAAAAAGGATGTCGAAAGACACCCTGTTGTTATTGATGTTCTAAAGATCTACGACGAAGCTAGTTAACGTAATTAACTAATTGAGCCCAGTTGTCTACAACTTTAACTCTAGTATCGTCAAAATAAGCGTTATGTTGATGCCTTAGCATTATAGCGTTCAACCCGAGATCAGCGCCAAGCTGTGCATTTTCAGGCTTGTCTTCGATCCAATACATGCCACTATCTTTGTAAGGTAACAAAGATTGATCCTTGTCTGCACCCGTATCAATACATTCAACAAATTCAAAAGTACTAGTAGGAAACAATTCAGCTAGATTCATTTCACGCATTTTCTTAGCATAAACATCTTCACTTAAACTGGTAATAGCACCAAACGTATAACCTTTAGCACTAAGCTGTTCCATACCCCACACAGCATCTTTGTGTGGACCTAAGAAACCAATCCAAGCACTTTCATTAAACTCTCTGATTAGTTCTTTAACTTTGGGTTTTTTCATTCCAAACCGTTGAGCCATTTCATAACCAAATTGGTTGGGATCAGGTTTAAAACCTTTTGACCCCATCCATTCAATGAACTTGCTTTCCCAATCTAAAAGCACTCCATCACAATCTGTTAGGATTAATTTCATTTTTACATCTTTATTCATATTCAACTTTCTTTTCTTAACTTATACTAGTACTATACTATAAGATGTCTTACTTGTCAAGCATTAATTTCCAATTAGACGGTTCTTTTTCAATGTCTATTTTGGTTACTAGTATCTTTCTTATTTCTTTTAATTGAGCTTCTATCTCTGCAATCCGTTTAGATATAGATTGTTTTTTCTTTAAATCCTCACAATTATAAATGGGCGGATCTGTCAGAATCACTGCGCCTGGTTTTATATTGGGAGAACATTTTGGTTCTTTGGGTTCTACTACTTTAAAGCATTCTTCTGCACCAATACCTTTTAAGCATAGCTCATATGGCATAGCTAGTATATCACAACGACAAGGAACCTTTTCTCCTTTAGGCCAAGGCATTTGTAATGGATCCTCATGGGCTTGTACTGAGCCAGCAATTAATAATAAAAATAATACTGAAAATAATTTACGCATATTAAAACTCCTTAGTGTAAACTTAGGTTATCAATTTCACGTTCATTTTGGGCTTGTTCATCGCCCATGTATCTATTCATTTGTCTCAACAGAGACATAACAACACCGCTCCAATAGTTGTCGCCCCAACTGCCAGGTTCACATCTGTCCCTAGCAGTCATTGCACTATCAATGCGTTTTTCCATTAGTTCAACTGGATGCATTCTGTTTTTCCATAAGTGCAAAACAATTATTAACTAATTTTTTCTCTTCGGAATCAAAGTCTCGTTCCCACCGAGTACCAAATAGTGCATCTAAATCACTGAGCTTGTCAGCTAGGCGCATTAGGCGTACAGCCATGTCATGGTCTTCTTTTATTTTATAAGTCAACCCCATCATAAACTCACCCAGCTGAGTAGCTTTGTGTTGTTGATCGGTAATTTCAAAAAAGTTCATAGCCATTGGGCAACTCCTGTTGTTTAATGTTAAGTTTTATAGTAACACAAGATATCTTACTTGTCAACCTTTTTATCCATAATAGTTAACACATATCTTAATTCACTAATTAGACGCAAGTACCATTCTTTATCCATTTT
>Ga0181412_1000392_pt1 | contig 18900 bp, 21 predicted proteins | sample 35SPOviralmetaG_FD_130113 | JGI IMG/M metagenome (GOLD analysis project Ga0181412, IMG submission 130113) | Marine viral communities from the oligotrophic San Pedro Time Series (SPOT) site, San Pedro Channel, CA, USA - 35 SPOT_SRF_2012-08-15 | ecosystem: Environmental > Aquatic > Marine > Strait... | reverse complement strand
TCTAATACCAACGCGATCTCAAAATGATCGCGGACTGGTTCGACTTCGCACTACTTAAACGCGCGCGGTGAAGATGAAGCTCTAGGGTACCCAGATACACATACACCAGCAATGGACCTCAGAGACCTCAGATAATTTGCAATGGTACCACTTAGAGTACTCAGAGAACCTGAAGACAATTCGAGAACTCAGAGACCAGAGACTTACTGTGGAATCAGCCTCACGCGCGAACTCTGGTATCTGGACTCTATTAAAGAATCGCGCGCCCCCGGGGGAGGACCAACCACACCGGTATCTCAGAGGACCAGATATGGACCAGCGAGGGTGAGGGACCAGAGAGTGACCTTTATGGTATACGCGCGAAGCTGTGGTGCTGAATTTTCCCTTAGTGCTGGGAATTTTCCTAAATTTCCCTAATAAGACCTATGAGAATGAAACTAATCAATCTAGCTTTATATAATAGTAAACCTAAATAAAGAGAGCACTCTATGACTAAGGACAACAAACGAAAAGGAATGAAGACCATTAAATGCATGAACCACGACCCTGAAAACTCAAAGTGGGGCGAGTATGCACCTGAAGATGGTCCATGTTTAGAAACTATGGATGTAGACGAACGTACCGACCGAGCACTCTGCTGGCGATGTACTAGTAGATCAGTCTCTATGGTAAAATCGTTTAGAGCAGACTAGAATGGGCAACTTAAAGTTTAACATCAAACGAAATCACGAAATCTGGAACGATGTTAACGTTTGGGAAAACGATGGTGAAGAGTGGTCTACTCATTTCGAAACCACAGACAAACTCTGGAACGAAGTTATCTCACCGCGAGTTGGTTCTTTAATTAAAGGTAGTGTACTAGAGATTGCACCGGGCCGAGGCCGAATGACCAGAAAACTTTTAGAAGCTAATATAGATTTAGAGATTTTAGATCTAAGCGACACATGTATTGCTAGATGTAAAGAAAGATACGGTGATCATATATCTGGTTATCATGTAGGCAATGGCAAAGATCTAAGAGCTATTGAATCAAACTCTAAGGATCTTGTATTCTCATTTGATTCTTTTGTCCACATGCACGAAGAAGTTATCGATAGTTATCTAGAAGAAATATCAAGAGTATTAAAATCTGGTGGCTGGTGTTGGATTCACCACGCAAACATTCAACAAGGTAACGATGATAACTTTAAGAACGTAGCAGGAAGATCTAATATGGATATCACTAAATTTAGAAAGATATCTGAAGAATACGGATTTGAAATAATTCAACAAGACTTAATTAAATGGGAAGCATCTGGAAATCCAGACTGGCTAAGAGACGGTTTGTCCTTAATTAAAAAAGTAAATTAAGAGATATGAAACTAGCACTGATAGCACATGACGGTAAAAAAGCAGATATGGTTGCCTTTGTAATGAAAAGACTAGATTTCTTTAAACGCAAAGAAGTCTCTTTAGTAGGAACTGGAACCACAGGAACTATGATCACGCATGCTGGTTTAGAAGTTCAGTTAGTAGCAAGTGGACCAATGGGAGGTGATGCTGAGATTGGAGCTATGGTAACTCGAGGAGAAATAGATGGAGTTATATTCTTTAGAGATCCATTAGACAAACATCCACATGATGTAGATATTTCAATGTTGATGAGGTTGTGTGATGTGCATAATATACCACTAGCGACTAACTATAAGTCAGCACATATATTAGTAAAATATTTTAATAATAAATAAAAAGAGAAGAAGATGGAGAAGATGAGTAAAAGTAAGGGCTATTTTATAGTAGCAGTATTTTGGTTAGTAGTAATGTGTATGTGGTCAATGAAAGCCAATGCACAAAATCAATTAGTAACGTGTGATTCGCTTGGATGGTCACAATATCCAGTAACAGGATTATCAATAACATTAGATACTACAAATGCAATGATGTCACCGGTAGATTCTGTTGCAGTGATCTGGTCAGTATGTGATGATCAGATATGTTATTCAGGTACTGGTATGACAGATTATTTTCCGTATGTTAATATGTCTGATACCGTAAAGGTTTGTATCTCTACAGAATTCTATTACGTACCAGCATTTAATCAGATTATAGAATACTGTTATACGTGCGATTCTATATTTCATAACGGAAATGATTGGGTGTCGATATATGATAGCAACACAGTCGGCATTGAAGAGTTGATATTAGATCAATTAAATGATAATAAAAAATATGACATGATGGGCAGAGAATTATTAGAGCCAGTTTCAGGTCAAATGTATATACAAAACAGAAAGAAATATATCAAACTAAATTAACACAGTATCACGTTGAATTTAAAAAGCAGAACACAACTCAGCAATCACATAGGCAATACACCTATGATACAAATCGGTAAAAAACTTTGGGCTAAAGCAGAACTATTCAACCCAACTGGATCAATTAAAGATCGACCGGCATCACACATTATTAACACAGCAGAAAGAAATGGAACTCTATTACCAGGTGGAACTATATGCGAAGCCACTTCTGGAAATATGGGCGTTAGCTTTGCATGGTTAGCAGCAGAACGAGGGTATCAATGTGTTATCATTATGCCTAACAATATGTCAATGGAACGTAAGAAAACTCTAGAACTTTATGGAGCAACACTTATTGAAGTAGAAGCCGGGGCTTTCGATGAGGCCATTGCACTTAGAGATGAATTATGTGAAATAAACGGGTGGTTTAATTGCAATCAATTTGGCAATCCACTAAATATAGAATCACATGAGATAGGTACTGCACGTGAAATTGTAAAATCTTTTCATGGACAAGACGATAGTCTTGGATATGTACAAGCTTTAGTTACTGGAACAGGAACTGGTGGAACTCTAATGGGATGTGAAAAGGAATTGAAGCAATATTGGCCAGGTTTAAAAATAGTTGCAGTAGAACCTGATGAGTCTCCAGTCATGAGCGGTGGAGAACCTGGTTTGCATGGAATTCAGGGAATTGGTGATGGTAGTAAATTCTTAGTAGATATGAAAGCTGTTAGCGAGGTTACTAGAATTAAAACTGAAGATGCCAAATCAAGAGCAAAGCAACTTGCTAAAGAACATGGAATATTTGTTGGCATTTCGGCTGGCGCAAACATATTAGCAGCTGAAAAATGGATTGAAGATAATGATCCAACTGGAATCGTAGTCACATTCTTATGTGACAGAGGAGATCGATACTTCAGTTGTATATAATAATATAAAAATGAGTAGCATAGAAGAACAATATCGTGGACTGTTAGGTTCGCTTTTACACAATTCAACACCCAAAGACGATCGCACAGGAACTGGAACACTATCTATATTTGGCAGACAAATAAGACACGATATGAAACAGGGGTTTCCTTTATTAACTACAAAGAAAATGGCTGTCAAAACTATGATGACAGAATTAAAGTGGTTCTTAAAAGGAGATACAAATATTAGATACTTAGTTGATAACGGTTGTAATATTTGGAATGGTGATGCATATAAACGCTTTACCTATTATACTGACGAAAGCACGTCTATGGAGAGATTCATAGAATTAATTAAAACCGACGATGAGTTTGCTAAAAAGTGGGGAGAGCTTGGTCCTATTTATGGTAAGCAATGGAGAAGATGGAAAGGTGATACTTGGGTGGAAGGAAATACCGATGGAACTGAGGGATTTTATCTTCAATCTGAAACGATTGACCAAATCCAAAACCTAATCAATGACCTTAAAACAAACCCAGATTCAAGACGATTGATGGTATCGGCGTGGAATGTTGGAGATTTACCAACTATGACTTTGCCACCTTGTCACTATGGATTTCAGTGTTACGTAAGAGATGGTAAATATCTTTCATTAATGTGGAACCAAAGATCTGTAGATACTTTCTTAGGTCTTCCATTTAATATTGCAAGTTATGCGGCATTACTTTGTTTGATCGCAGAAGAAGTCGATATGATTCCAGATCAATTGATTGGAAACTTAGGTGATGTTCACTTGTATTCTAATCATGTTGATCAAGCAATGGAACAAATATCTAGAGAAATGTATGATTTGCCTACAATTTCATTTAAGAATGTAAACATGTTGGATGGTGAATTTGATTATGAGGTACATGATTATAAATATCATCCAAGTATTAAAGCCCCACTATCTAACTAATGAATAAACTAGCACGACGAGATGACGAGACATTATATCAGTGGACAAATAGGATCAGCAAGAAAAAAAGAATACATAAAATAATACTAGATCAAGACAATCGAATGTTGAGGTTGGGCTTCGGTAAAAATCAAGGACGCTGGTTCTTGAGAATTGATCTTTGGTTCGTAGGATTCAGATTTAATTAATTATAAAATAAAGTCTCAGTAGAGTATGAAGAGATTGTGGTTAAGGTTTGCACTTTGTGCATACGCATTATTGTATACAATATGTTTACCTTTATTGTTGGGAATAGAAGATAGTTACAGTGATTATCATAAATTAATTCCCATGGTTTTTCCGATAATAACAATAGGTGTATCTTTAGGATTATGGTTACACAGAAACCACAAATGGAAACTACCAGCTTTTTTATTAGTTATCATAGCTTGTTTTAATAATAGTGATTGGGGATTTATACACAATACTGCAGCTATTTTATTCTTTATGTTGTCCACATATAACATGGTAAGTGATAAAAGATTTAGATTCTTTGGAATACTATCATTAATAGCATATCCTTTATTATTTTTAAAATCTGAAGAAAGTCTATTCATATTTGAAGCAGTACAAATACCAATATTATCTACATACCATTTAGCTAGAGTAATATATCTTTTAAAGCTAAAAAATAAACAGTAAACTAAATACGTTTTTTTCGTATAACATCTATATAATATACACATTTAAAATAATCACATGCGCAATAAAAGTGAAGATGCTTGGCAGATCATGAGAATTCAAGGTGAATTCACCAAAGGATTTGATACGTTTAATGAATTAGGATCGTGCGTTTCTGTATTTGGAAGTGCTAGAACAAAGAGCACACATGAACACTATAAAGAAGCTGAAAAAATAGGTAAACTATTAGTTGAAGCAGGTTTTGGTGTAATTACTGGTGGTGGTCCTGGAATTATGGAAGCTGCTAATAAAGGAGCACATGGTGCTGGTGGAAAATCAATTGGAGTTGGTATTGAATTACCATTTGAGGCTAGCATGAACAAGTATGTAGATCTTGGTGTAGAGAATAGATATTTCTTTACTCGTAAAGTAATGTTTTTAAAATATTCACAAGCTTTTGTAATATTTCCAGGTGGAGTCGGAACATTAGATGAATTATTTGAAGCTATTACACTTGCACAATGTGGACATAACGTAAAATACCCTATTGTTCTTATAGGTAAAAAGTATTGGGAAGGCCTCGTTGATTGGATGCATAATACTTTATGGACGCACGGTGCAATAAGTGAAAAAGATTTTGATTTATTTAGAGTAGTTGATACAGCTGAAGAAGCAGTAGAAAAGATTACTGAATATCACGACAAATATCGAAAAGATACCGAAACCAATTTTTAAAAGATGTCTAAGAGGTGTTTAAACATATTAGATATTGAGATCTGTGATAGGTTACATTTAAAAGGATATGAAGATCCTAATGTTCAGTCATTACTTGAAGAAATTAAGAAGTTTATTTCTGGAAATAATTATGAAGCATATGTGTTTGGTGGAATATTAGACAAACCCAAAACAGTAGGAACTTGGGATATTGATATGTGTATAACAGGTGCATATGATCCACCTAAAATACATAAAATGATACATCACATTCTTAGCACAGGGGCTAAGCTTAATATATTTATTGATGTGTATTATTGTAGGATAAAAGAAGCACGAAAGGTGTATAATAATATTGTACTAAAAAAATATAATAATATTAAAATATCTAAACATCAAATCCACTGTGCTGAAACAAATCCTATAGGTTACATAAGTTTTGAAGACCAAGGCGTATGGAAAGATTCTTTATTTGTAAGACAAACTTCTTTGCCCAGTAAAAAACAAATAAAAAGACTAGGTTGGGGTATTTCGCCATCAATTATTAAATTAGTGTAATGAGATTTAAAAAACTAACAGGCTTTCCAGAATTTGAATTACATGCATATGTTAAAAAATATCTAGATCAACATAAAGGATTTGACGTAAAGATATATTTAGGATGTGATAGCCAAACTAAAGGTAATCAAACTATTTATGCCACAACAGTCGTGTTTCATGTTGCTACTTCTGGTTGTCATGTAATTTATAAAAAAGAAACAATGCCTGTTATCAAGGATATGTGGACCAGATTATGGAAAGAGGCAGAAAAATCTGTAGATGTTGCGGTCTATTTAAGAGAACGTGGCATAGAAATTGATACAGTAGATTTAGATTATAATATAGATCCAAAATATGGATCAAATAAATTAGTGAGTGCAGCAGTTGGTTATGTCGAATCTTTAGGATTTAAAGCGCGATGTAAGCCAGAACTTTTACCAGGATGTTATGCAGCAGATGGAATCGTAAACTAAATGAGTTCGATACATATAACATCTATAAATTAATATACTAAAAATAATATATGTCATTAGCAGCAGACGGATACGAGAACGAAAAAGGAAGAAGAGGTGCCAAAAAGAAAGCAACACCATTCTTAGATGAATTCGGGGAAGATCTAACACAATTAGCAGCAGAAGGTAAATTAGATCCAATCATCGGTAGAGATAAAGAGATCTATAGAATTTGCCAAATTTTAGCAAGGCGTAAAAAGAATAATCCTATTATCTTGGGTGACCCAGGTGTGGGTAAAACAGCAATAGTAGAAGCTATTGCACAACGTATTGTAAATAAGAAAGTTGCACGTGTTCTTTTAAATAAAAGACTAATTTCTATTAACATGACTACAATTGTAGCAGGAACAAAATATAGAGGTGAGTTTGAAGAGAGAATGAAAAACATTGTCGATGAACTAAAAGGCGCAGATAATGTTATTGTGTTTATTGACGAAATCCATACCATTGTGGGTGCAGGTGGAGTTAGCGGTGCATTAGATGCATCAAATATTCTAAAACCAGCATTAGCACGTGGCCAAGTACAATGTATTGGTGCAACTACTATTGACGAGTACAGAGAAAACATTGAAGACGATGGAGCGCTAACTCGTAGATTTCAAGAAATATTTATAGATGCACCTTCAGTTAAAGACACTATTGAGATTCTAAATAGAATTAAAGGTAATTATGAAGAGCATCACTCAGTCGTATATGAAGACGATGCAATAGAAGCATGTGTCAAGTTAAGTGAACGTTATATTAAACAGCGTGAATTACCAGATAAAGCGATAGATCTATTAGATGAAGCAGGAGCGCGTACACATTTACTTGAAGTTAAAATTCCAGCTAAAATCAAAAATCTAGAAAAAGAATTAGAAATAATTAAACTAGATAAGAAAGCTGCAGTTGAAGAACAAGATTACGAGAAAGCTGCAAGCCATAGAGATGGCCAAATATCTTTAGAAAGTTTAATTCAAAAGGAAACTGCAAAATGGGAATCTTCTTTAAAGTCTAAAAAAAGAGCAGTGACATTTAACGATATCGCTGAAACGGTTTCTATGCAAACAGGAATTCCAATTAATAAATTGGGTACTGATGATCTAAAAATGATCAAAAACATGTCTAAAGAAATTAAAGCCAATATTATTGGCCAAGATTCTGCAGTGGAAGCACTTTCTCAGGTAATTAAAAGATCTAGAACTGGTGTTGCTAGTCATAACAAACCAAGTGGATCATTCATGTTTTTAGGACCAACTGGTGTGGGTAAAACAGAAACAGTAAAAGCATTATCTGAATACTTATTTGGTGATTCAGATTCTATGATCAGAATTGATATGTCTGAATATATGGAAAAGTTTACTGTTAGTAGATTGACAGGAGCGCCTCCGGGATATGTTGGACACGAAGATGGAGGTCAGTTAACTGAAGCTGTGAGACGCAAGCCATATTCTGTAGTTCTATTCGACGAAATCGAGAAGGCTCATCCAGACGTATTTAATACATTACTACAAGTGCTTGATGAAGGTAGATTAACAGATTCTAATGGACGTACTGTAGATTTTACAAATACTGTAATTGTCATGACGTCAAACGTTGGAGCTAGAAAAGTATCTGACTTTGGAACTGGAATTGGATTCGCAAGTGAGTCTAATGTTGCACAGGAGAAAGCTAAGAAAGAAGCTATCATTAAAAAAGAACTTAAAAACAAATTTAGTCCTGAATTTTTAAATAGATTAGATGATTTAATTTTATTCGATCAATTAAAACAAGATCACGTTGTAAAAATTGTAACATTAGAATTAAATAAGTTTATTGAAAGAATGGCAGATGAAGGTTACTCGTTTAAATTTTCTGCAACCGCTAAAGACTTTTTGGCAAAAGAGGGATATGATCCTAAATTCGGTGCACGTCCAGTTAAAAGAGCTATTCAAAAATATGTAGAAGATCTTGTAGCAGATATGATATTAGAAGGCTTACAGAAGTCTGAAAAATCAATAACTATTACAAAAGATAAGTCCAGTGATAAACTAATTGTTAAGTAGTCATATAACCTTTATAAGGTTTAAAAACAACACATATGAATTTTTCAAATCAATTTATTGATACAATTATTAACATCGAATCAAATGGCGATGTATCACAGCCAAGAGATCTTAAAGTAAAAGAATTACAATTCGGCCACATAGCCATTGATCCTACAAAACCCATTGCAGATTTTGACGCAAGAGGTTTTAATTGGAAATACTTAGCAGGTGAAATGGCATGGTACTTAAAGAAAGATAGAGATGTAGATTACATTGGCCAATTCTCAGGATTTTGGTCTAACATAACAAATCCAAATACAAACGAAATCAATTCTAATTATGGTTCTTTAGTTTTTAATAAAGAACAATTTGGTTGGGCAGTAGATTCGTTACTAAAAGATAAAAATAGCCGACAAGCTATTATGTTCTTTAATCAACCTAAGTTTCAATTTGAAGGCAATAAAGATTTCGTATGTACAATGTATGCCAATTTCTTTATTAGAAATAATAAATTAAATATGAAGATTCAAATGAGATCTAATGACATATTTTACGGTCTTACATTTGATGCTCCATTCTTTTCATTCTTACACCAATCAGTTTATCTAATTCTTAAAGAACAATACCCAGATTTAGAGCTAGGTATCTACCACCACTTTGCAGATAACATTCATTTCTATGAAAGACATTTTAATTTAGCAGAAGAAATAAAAGCAAATAGAGTGTCAACTGGTCAAGGCCACACGTTTGAACTTAAAGATAAATTTATAGATTATAATTCAGAGCTTAACGAAATTTCAATAACACAAGCAGGCATAGAATTTATAACAAGAATAGATGACATGATAACTCACAAACCTAAGTCAAACAGGCAAGACTATAAAGAAATCCTAGAAGACTATTTTAAAATCTAATATATAATATAAGAATATGATCAAAGAAATGAAAGAACCACTAAAAATATACATAGATCCAAAACTTTTATTAAAGGGTGATTTAGATAAGGTTCTAATGAGTAAGTACGACATGTTCTACAGAAGAATGGTTGAATATATCCTTAACATAGTAGAAGGTAAACCAGAATCAAATCTTCTAGCCATTCTAATAGATGGAGAAGGTGTCGAATATGAAATGCAATTACCCGAGTCAGGTTTTCACAAATCATTAACTAAGGCAAATGAGTATTTCTTACAGATAGAAGAATATGAAACATGTACTTTGATTAAGGATATGCTTAAAATAATAGAATCACGATAAACAAAATAAAAGTTTAACGTATAATAACTAAAGATATACAGATGAATTACGGAAAGGAATTTGAAAAATACGCGATGAGTGACCATAATGTTAGTTCTTTGAATATGCATTATCATAAACAACAGTTAGAAAACTCATTGACACCATATATTCTCGAAGAAAGAGAAATGAGAGTAACCCAAATGGATATCTTCTCAAGATTAATGGCAGATAGATTATTGTGGGTAGCAGGTCCAGTAAACGATCAAATGTCTACAATTGTACAGGCACAATTAATGTTTCTCAGCAATACTGCAAATGAAGATATCACAATGCATGTTGATTCTCCAGGCGGTTCAGTAAAATCTGGACTATCTATGGTAGATGTTATGGATTATATTCCATGTGATATTAAAACTGTTAATACAGGTATGGCAGCTTCAATGGGATCAGTTTTATTGGGAGCAGGTACAAAAGGTAAAAGATCATCACTAAAACATTCGACTACAATGTTGCATCAATCTTCGGGTGGATTTAGCGGTAATATACAGGATGCTAAAGTAGATTGGGCAGAATGGCAAAAAGTTAATGAAGAATTATTCATTCTCTTAGGATCATACTGTGGCAAAACAGCAGAGCAAGTGAAGAACGATGCAACTAGAGATTTTTGGCTAAACGCAGAAGAGGCCAAGAAATATGGAATTATTGATGAGATCATCAAGCCTAAAACAAAATAAAAAAAAAATGGCACGTAGAGAAAAGATTCAAGAGGTTTTTGTAGAATTAATAAATCTCCAACTTGAGCCTCACGGTAAAACGTACGAAGACGTTAAAAAAGACCCAAATTGGTACATGAACTACTCAACTACTCGTGAAAACGAAAGTACGTTCATGAGTGTAGGAACTAAAATAATCAAAGAAAAACTTAGAATGTCAAAGAAATTGGCAGAAATGGAAATGAGTTGGTTTATTTTACAGTGGGGATTAACCACAAAAGATTCTATTGAAAAATTAGAAAAAGAAGTAATAGAATTACAAGAAAGAACTAAAACGCCTAAGAAGAAGAGGGCTAAAAAATAGTGAAATTCTCAAAAAGAATAAGAATACTTCAAAAGTTAGATCATAGAGGTAGATCTACATTCTTTATTGTACATAGACGAAACGGTCGAACTAGCATAAAAGATATACCTAAACAATTTAGAGTATTCGATAACTTAGCGGATGCTGAGCGACATGCAATATACTTGCTAAAAAACTACAAAAATATTTTTTAGATATTTGATAACATTACATGGTTAAAGATGATAAATAAACCATGCAAAACAAGTACAAATTACCAGAGTGGGCAAGCGAAGGGCCAGAGGATTTAGAGTATAGAACATATAAAATGCTATCTCATGTTAAATCGCTTAAGAGTGATTTATTAGATCAAAAACTGCTATCTGTTTTAGTTGAAGTAGATTCTACTTTAGACTACCTCTACAGATACGATGCACTTAAAATGACAGAAGAAGATACTAAAATCACAGCAGGTGATTGGGGACCTTTAAGTTTTGTTTTTTCAACTGAAGAAGATAGCGTTGAGCAAAGTTTATTAATGGACACTTTGGTAGATTCTGCTATTGATAGATTCGAAGAACTACATTCAATATGTAGAGATATCTGGAGAGAAATCGAGAACAACCTCAAAGCAAGTTACATTTCAGATAAAAAATACTTCTTAGCTGACGGTTTTGTTTTCTTAAAAACTAAAGATAATAAATTATTAATATATTATTTTAATAAGCCTGTAAAAAACTTTACCACATCGTGGAAAGATTTTAAATTACAGCACATCAAGACCCAGGAATGGAATCAAGACGACTATTTTGAAAGCTTAGAAGAGATAGTCGAAAAGAAGTCAGACAAAATTTTAATAAAATCAGAAATATCTATTGATGTTAACATAGATGGACATGCAATGGCGGTAATAAATAGTTTTATCTTCAGCATGTTAAGAAGAGACTATTCATTTTAATCCTGATATATAATACAGAAACAAAATATATAAACAAATATTATGCCACAAGCTTCGAATCAAGACATTATCGTAGTTTTACCAGAAATTAGAAGGATTATTAGAGGTCAAGCACAAAGCTTTAATTTCGTAATCTATAAAAACAATGTTGGTAATCAACTAAATATCAATAATGCAGCAGAGGTTATTGCAGAAGTAAGCGATCAGAATTTAAATGTAATTAAAACTGTCAGAAAGTCAGATAATACTCTTACATATGGCGCTGCCAATTCAGACGTACAAGGTGAAGTTGTTATTAGTTTAACACCTGAAGAATCATCAACACTTACATTAGATGACAATAATATAAACGGTGAATTATACGTTAAGTTCACTGTAAAGCACAGTATTAACGAGATAGTTATTCCTCCAGTTAAAACAGCAAATATATTTGATGCTGGACAAAACATAGGAGACGGTGTTGTTGCTAGTAGATTTACTCTACCTGCACCAGTATACACAGTAAAATCATTTACATATACGGATACGGTTTCACACGGTGAAATAGTAGTTAATGATGGAGATCCAATGAGTATTACTAAAGTTAAATTTAGTGTTACTGATGATAAAGGTTATAGAAACGGATTTATAGAAAGCATATTAGAGGATAGATTTACTGGAGAAGGAACAGATGCTATTGTATATTTAACTAACGCACTAAATAATAGTGAGTACTCATTATTAAAGGTTACTGGTTGGAGTAGAATAGATCAAAACACATCTGATGCAGGTAATATAGGTCCAAATGATTTTCATGATGCTATTGCATTGGACGTAGAGTGGAATGATAATTCTAAGATATCTGGTGTAGTTTATAACATTAAAGTTGGTGATAGCTTAGGTATTTTTGCAGATACTTACACTAAGCCTGGTACACAAGTGAGTGTTAATGGTACATCATATAGTGATATAACTGCCATTACGTTTGAAGGCGGTATTGCATCTTCAGATCTAGGTAATGGAAATCTTCAACTTACTGTTGAAGGTGGAGAACCAAGCACATCTGGAACAAGTGGAACATCTGGAACAAGTGGAACATCAGGTGTAGATGGTATAAATGGTACATCTGGTATTGATGGTATAAATGGTACATCTGGTATTGATGGAGCTAATGGAACAAGTGGAACTTCAGGCATTGACGGAGCACAAGGTGTTGCAGGAATTAACGGAGTTAATGGAACTTCAGGTGTTGACGGTCGAGACGGAGAAGCAGGTCGAGACGGAGACGCAGGTGCAGATGGTACATCAGGTGTAGATGGTATAAATGGTACATCTGGTATTGATGGCATAAATGGTACATCGGGTATCGATGGAACTTCTGGAACTGATGGAGTTGACGGTACTTCTGGTACTGATGGAGTTGACGGAGTTGATGGTGTTGACGGAGTTGATGGTATAAATGGTACATCTGGAACTGATGGAGCTGAAGGTGATTCTGCATATAGAGTATATGCAAATGGTGAATCTTTCCCTCTTTCAAAAACTGAATGGTTAGAATCATTAAAGGGTGATTCTGCATATAGAGTATATGCAAACGGTGAATCTTTCCCTCTTTCAAAAACTGAATGGTTAGCAACATTAGTAGGTGCTAATGGTACTTCTGGTACTGATGGAGCACAAGGTAACGCAGGTGTTAATGGTACTTCTGGTACTGATGGAGCTAAAGGTGATCAAGGTGACGCTGGAACTTCTGGTACTGATGGTACTTCTGGTACTGATGGAGCACAAGGTGGTCAAGGTATTGCGGGTGTTCAAGGTATCGATGGAACTTCTGGAACCGATGGAGTTGACGGTACTTCTGGTACTGATGGAACTTCTGGAACTGATGGAGCTAAAGGAGATCAAGGAGCTAAAGGAGATCAAGGAGCTAAAGGAGATCAAGGTTTAAAAGGAGATCAAGGAGCTAAAGGAGATCAAGGTGACATTGGTAATACTGGTGACGCTGGAACTTCTGGAACTGATGGAACTTCTGGAACTGATGGAACTTCTGGAACCGATGGAACGTCTGGAACTGATGGAGCTAAAGGTGATCAAGGTGACGCTGGAACTTCTGGAACTGATGGTACTTCTGGAACTGATGGAGCTAAAGGTGATCAAGGTGACGCTGGAACTTCTGGAACTGATGGAACTTCTGGAACTGATGGAGCTAAAGGTGATCAAGGTGACGCTGGAACTTCTGGAACTGATGGAGCCGCTGGTTCGCAAGGTGATCAAGGTATTCAAGGTATTCAAGGTAATAACGGTGCACAAGGTATTCCTGGTGAACAAGGTCTTAAAGGAGACAAAGGTGATCAAGGTGATCAAGGTGTAGCAGGAAATGATGGTGCTGGTGTTCCAGTTGGAGGTTCAGACGGTCAAGCTCTTGTAAAATCAGGCGCAGCAGATTACTCAGTAACATGGGGTGATGCTGTAGGCCAAGGAGGCACTAAATATTTAGCATACGTTACATTTACTGCAGGTGAAGAGATTAACACAATAACAATGGTAGATCCTAATTCAGATGCACGCTTTGCAACTAGCGGTGTAACTACATCTACATCAATCGGTGGTAATAGTGAAAAGTTTGCTGAGTTTACATTTGGAAACGAGTCAGCAGCTCCGGTTTCAATTACGGCATTCGCAGCTAATATGCTTTCAAACGAGTATAAAATTACATCACTTAACGGAGGTGGAGATAATACACAATATATACTATCCAATATTACAATGACTAGTCCTAACGATGACAACAATTATGTTGGTAATATATGGACCGCATTTGAAAATAATAAAGTTAAATTAGATTTAACTAAAGGAAATATAGATTACGTAAGAAAGGGTTTCCCAACAAGAGAAGCGCATGCTTACATAGTATTCATATTTTAATAAAAGATAAAACAAAAACAAACAAACGTTAAAGATGGCTTACAATCAACCCGATAAACAAAACTATAATGCTGGTGAATTGCAGTATGGTAATTTCATGGTTCCAGGCGTTAACACTGATCAACATGGAGTTATTCATTCATTTAACATTAATGGCGGTATTACAGAAATGCCAACAATTGCAGATAGAAATGAAATTCCAATTAAAACATATACTGATGAATATGTTGGATTTACAGCAAATATAGATGGTATTTCTTCAGGTAGAAGAAGAATCGGTATGTTAGTATACGTATTAGAAACACAAAAGCATTATCAACTATTACCTAAGGGTTATTTTGGTAATAACGGAGATGGCACATTAGCACAATTTAATGCTTTACCTGAATGGGACAGGGCAAGATTATTGCATCCAGCTCTAGACATTAACGAAGACGGAGAAGGTATTTTTAATGATCAAACGTCTTTTAACCCTATGACCGGACCGGTTTCAGAACATGTACCTATTACTGGTGTAGCTGCTGATTGTTGGGTAGAAATTGATCTACTTAATTCTGGATCTAGAGGCGCTACAAAATATTTAGCATATGTTACATTTACAGTAGCTGAAGAAATTGAATCAATTACTATGGTTGATCCAGCAGGAAACGGTACATACATTACAAAGAATGTCAGTACAGGAATATCTGTTGGTGGTAATAGTGAAAAGTTTGCTGAGTTTACATTTGGAAACGAGATTTCAGCACCAAGTAGTATTACCATATTGGCCGCAAATATGTTATCTGACGAATACAAAATTACAAGTTTAAATGGAGGTGGAGATAACACACAATATGTAGTAGCCAATGCCACGATGACTCAAACACCAAATACCGATAAATTTACAAGTGACATTTTCAACACATTTTCAAATGCTACTATAAAATTAGATTTAACTAAAGGAAACATAGATTATGTTAGGCGCGGTTTTCCAACAAAGGAAGCACACGCGTATATCATATTTACATTTTAATAAAACAGATAAACAATCAATATGACAACATTAACTCCAATAACGCTATCAGGTGTAACATCAGGATGGCTAGGCCAAAATCTATACGGTGAAAATGATGGACTAGGTCTTTCTGACCAATATTATACATATGAAATAAGTATAGACACTGTTCAACCACAAACACACGGTGATGCAAGTACTAGGGAAGCTGGTGTATATAATGCACTAGACGTTTCTGAAGGTATGTTTCTCTCAGATGCTGAAGGAAATACAATTGTTAGAATAGCATCGATTACTGCAAAGGCACCTGATTCTTTTTCGTGTATCGTTGAAGATGTAGATATGATGTCGTATAGGCTGAATTCAGTTAATAACATAGATATAAGTGCAAACGTAAAAATATTCTCTTTAAATCCTGAAGGTGAACCTGTATTTGCTGGTGCACCGTTTTCAGCATCTGCTTTACAAAGAATACAATCTAGATTTAGTTTAAACGAAAAAGACGATAGAGTTAAATTCACACATGTTCTTAAAACCGATCTAGTAAAAGGAGATATAGTATCTGTAAGTAATGATGGTAAACTAGTTAAGTATGGAACACCTAATTCTTCTGAAGTTAAAGTAGGTATTGTTGTAGATGTTTATAGAGGTGGTAAAGACGTTTTTGTAAAACCATTCAACGATATAGTTAGAGAATACGGGGAATCTGAAAGTTTATCTGGAACACCCGGCGATGTATACTACACAGATCTTAATAGTCCTGGTGAAATTACAACGGCAACTGGTGGTAAATCAGTATTTATGCATTTGAACAACAAAGTAGCAACTACTGTAAATATCACATCAAGCATTGATCCTTCTTCAAATGATTTAATTGAAATCAATGGAGTTACAGTATTTGACGGACCTAACGGAGATACTGTTGCAGATACAATAGCATTCAAAGATTTACTAAATACAAAATCTAGCGAAACATTCGTTAGTGCTGCTATTACACAGGCACCTGGAGAAGTTAACGCAGAAGGCAACACACTTGCATATACGTCTGCTGATCACGGTGTTCCAAATCAAGATGTGATTTGTATTATTGGAGAAGTTGGTCAAACGCCTTCACTAGCATCTATAACAATAGGTGATGGAGTAAATGCTCCTGTAACAATTACGTTCGACACGCCAGATATTACAATATATGGTGGAGCATATGACGCAATGTCTGCGTCTGCTATTTTAGCAGAGTTTACAAATGCAATAACAAGCGGTAACTTAGATCTAGTAGCTGAATTGTATGATTCAACAGACCATGCTGGTCAAGCAATTAAACTAACAACAACAGGAACGGCTACTGGTATATTCTTAACCAACTTATCTTCTGATTTTAACGGAGCAAACGCAGTCGGTACTGGAGGATTTCTTGGTATAACAATGACTGCTGCATTAGGAGCTTCAACATTAACATTAACAAGAGCAGCTGGTGGACCTATCGAAATAGATGGAACTCCACTAAACGGAGGTTATATCAATCAAAGTGGAGCAGTCTCTTCTAAAAACGGTAGAGCACCTTATTTATTACTAATAGAATCCGAAGGTGGTTCAGGATTAGAAGCAACGGGTGTAGACGTTAAAGTAGATTTAGATAAAGCACCTTTAACTACTTCAGTAGACGGAGATACAACTGGAATTCAAATTACATATTCACCATTTTCAGACGGTGCAGTTGCAATAACTGTCAATGGATTAGGTGCAAATATAGGTGATGGAACAAAAGTCGAAGCATGTTATTTCTCAAGCGATAATGGTGTTAATGCTAAGTCAATTGCAAACATTTCAGCAGGTGATACGCTTTATTGGAATGGATCAATTGCTGAATTTGAATTAGACCCAACTGATGAGATAGACGTTATTTACCAAGCGTCTTCGTTAGATATTAATTAATAAAAGAATATCCTAATATTTTTATAAAAAGGCCTGTAATTTAACTAATTATGGGCCTTTGTTTTGATATATATAATTCAAGGAGACAATAATGTCTCTTTAGGCCTAAATAAACAAACATATAACATGGCAAGATTAAAAGTAAAACAAATTAGTGATATCCAAGGATATGTACAAAACTTGATTGACACCGATAGTGACCAGAATGCTGGTTTAATCGATGCTCTTGAAGCTTCTGTAGATAGCTTAGAAGCACTAGCTGGTGGATCTATTACTGCTGATTTAACTGCAAGTGTTGATTCTTTAGAAGTCGTTGATACAAATCAAAGTACTTCTATTGCAAACAACGCAAGTTCGATCGCTACTAACGCTACGGGTATAGCTCAGAATGTGAAAGACATTACTGATCTACAAACTCAAGCTGACGCTAACGATGCTGACAACTTGACGCTTACTGCTTCAGTTAACTCTTTAGAATTGATTGATGCTGGTTTAGCAACATCAATTACTAACTTAGCTACTTCTGTTGCTGATAACGACACGAGAGTGGATGCTATCTTAAGCAATGCTGACGTTGATCTAGATCAATTCGTTGAAGTTGTTGATTATGTAAACTCTTTGGATGTACTTCAAGGTGGTGACTTAACAACTGGATTAGCTGCTGTTAACGCTTCTATCGATTCATTAGAGACTGTAGCTTCTGCTGCAATCAATTCTATTGATGACTTACAAGCTGCTGACGTAGTAATTAATACTTCTATCGATGCACTTGAAGCTGCTGACGTAGTAATTAATGCTTCTATCGATTCATTAGAATTGATGGCTATCGATTCATACGCTGCAGGTTTAAGAATTCATCAAATGGGTACAGTAACAGCTCCGGCTGCTGATGGCGGTATATTTACCGTTCCTGTAGCTATCGATGGTTCTGCTGATGCTGATTGCGTAGTATACGTAAACGGTAAAGGTGAGCAAATGAAGATGGCAACTAACTCTAACGGTTGGACTCTAGCTGCTGATGGTGTAACTTTCACTTTAAGTGGAATTGGTTACGAAGTTAACGGTGAAGACGAAGTTTACGTTATCGCTCCTTATAGAGGTGATGCAGAAACTACCGGAACTGGTGGTGGTGAAGACTACGAAGATTTCTTTAATGCAAGAGAGCAGAAGAGAGGTGAGTAATCATTGAAAGTTAAACACTAGTTTAATTAATTTAAGGGCCTCCATTTTGGAGGC
>Ga0181412_1000391_pt1 | contig 18928 bp, 12 predicted proteins | sample 35SPOviralmetaG_FD_130113 | JGI IMG/M metagenome (GOLD analysis project Ga0181412, IMG submission 130113) | Marine viral communities from the oligotrophic San Pedro Time Series (SPOT) site, San Pedro Channel, CA, USA - 35 SPOT_SRF_2012-08-15 | ecosystem: Environmental > Aquatic > Marine > Strait... | reverse complement strand
CTTGTCTATGAGGGAGTACAATTCAGTACGTGTATATCTGTAATCTTTTTCACGATCTTCAGCATCAACCTTAGGTGGTTGTGGTTTAGATGGTTTGGATTCCTCAACAGGTTCAGCACTAATATTGAGGATTTCCTCCATATTGTCTTCTAGGTTACTCATAAGAATTGAATCCCTTCATTAAATCCAAAGTCATCACCAGCATCTAATAAAGCATCATCGTTAACGTCAATGACTCCATCAGTATTGATATCTGTAGTTGCTTTGGGTGTATATGTTCTTGTAATTGTTCTACGATTAACTGCTTTATCGCCAAGCGTTTCATGAATAATTGCTTTCTTGATAACGTCAGAAGTGTTATATGGACCGTAGAGATAAGTCTTGACGGTAAAGTTTAAAGTGTAGATGATATATCTACGCTCATAAAAACTATCATCCCATTGATCTTCGTAGCTTACATTGTTTAAAACAATAGCAATATCGCGTTTCTCATTCATATCAGGTATCATATTAAGAGCGATACTGAAAGATGGTTGGAAGTAGGGTAAAATTTGTTCAGTAATTTGCAATGCATCGTCCTGAGACTTAGCCATAACTCCTAGTTCAAAATTTAAATTATAAGGAACAGGAACATATTGCACTCTAACTTCACCACCATTACTATCAATGATAGTTCTGTATTTTTGAATAGGTGATGTTTTACGACTAGGATCATACTCAATTCCAGTCATCTCAAAATAGAGACGTGGTAAAGTAATCGCTACTTTACTGTTAGATTGATTTTCTTCTAACCTAACAATAAATTTTTGTTTGGGACCATAAGCCAATGGTACTTTTAATTCTTCTAGAACAGTTCCATCAGTAGGATCGGTACTCTTCAATGTAATATTATTGAAGAGTGTACCAAAGGCTACGATGTTCTTACGAACAATCTGATTATAAAAATGTGACCCTAACATTAGATACTACCTGTAAAATTACCGAACTCGCCAAATGGATTTCCTTCTGTCCAATCTACGATATTGTCAGCATCATTTTCAATCGCTCTGTTTTGATCGTAGTTGCTGTTGACATTATTTAGAGTGTCAAATGTCTCTGGACTCCACTTAGAACCTGAGGTTAGACCTGTTACTACCTCATCAGTTGTAAAGGTTCCTGTTCTGTTGATGACTGAGAGAGCTCTGGTTGCGCTATCCCAAGACTTGACTTCTGCTCTGTTATCTTTGGGTGAGTAATCAATTGTGATAGTAGGCGCAGAACTATAACCGCTCCCACCACTGGTGATAGCAATGCCGTTAACAATGCCAGTAGAGCTAACCGTTGCAGTAGCTGTTGCACCTGTACCACCTCCTCCTGTAATAGTTACTGATGGTGGTGTTCCCTGTTTGTAATGAGATCCACCGTCTGTAATGGTAATTGTATTTACTTCATTTGCACTAATATCAGTTACGATTGCCTTTGCTAAGAACTCATCTCCAACAACTTCCTCGCCTACAATAAAGTCACCAGTTCCGCCAGGATCCATGAATAGTTTGATTGCATTGTCAAAGAGCTGTTCTATTGTATCAATCTCAGCAACACCAGTATCAAAGTCATCACTACCAACCTCATAGATCTCAGCAGTGATAGCATAGAATTGGATCTTGCCAAACTGGAAGAATGGTTCTTCCTTACCAACAAACTTAATCTCGTAGATATCTTTTGTTAACGGGAAGTACAGTAAGTCTCCCTCGTTAGGTCTACTAGTAACAGTTAGATTGGGATTATGATCTGCCACTTCCTCATCCCAACGTCTTGTAGACACACGGAAGATAACTTCATCTGTAATTCTTAAACCGAACTTAGAGATAAACTCTGCATTGTCACCAAAACCTGTGACATTCTGTAGTAACATTTCAATCTGAAATTGTTCCTGATACTTTGTGTATCGGACTTCATCCAGAGTGCTGTCTTGCAGAACTATCTTGGGGATATAGTAAATATCTGTACCAAACAGTTTGATTTGCTCATCCACAAGATCCTGAACGAGACCTTGTTCGCCACTGTGACCTGCGTAGTAAGTTGGAAAGTAGGGACTTGTAGGCATTTTATCCGATCATATCCATAGGTGGAATTGCATACTTACTGAGAATTTCCGATTCAAGTTTTTCAATCTCTGCAAGTGCGTCTGTGTAGATTTCTCTACCGTTGAGTGTAATACCGCCAGGGAGCTGTACGTTATTATATTTAATCAAGTTCTGACCCCATTGCCTCTTCAGGAGAGCAGTAGCATACTTCTTAACAAACAAATCATTATACATCTCAGTAGCATCATTGGGGTCAATCATGCGATGACATTCAATGAGGATATTAGATTCTTTCTTTAAAAAATCTTTATCTAAATCCATATAAAGACGATAACGACGTGCTGTAAATCTAAACTGTTGGAAACTTCCATTGTTTAGAACCATATCTAGAGTTTCTAGATATTGCTTGGTCATATAATAGTTGAGGATATCAAGTGATCCAAATGCATATAGATCATTCAAGAACATTTGATACTCAACGCCAAATAAATTTGAACGGATTGAGTTACTAACAAGACCAAATACTTTACTAATACCAGTTACATGGGATGGTATAGGTATGTAATTTGTTGTCTCTTTCCAAATTGAAGTATCAGATCCATCTGTTTTAGTTGTGGATACACTAGCTGCAAACCTAGTTTTATCGTCTTCGGTTAATTCGTGATATAAAAAAGCACGCTCCATACCGTTGTAACAGTTCTCTTGAAAGAACTGAAAGGTATCATCAATAACGTTATTTACCTGCTCGTCGTCAACGTTTACTTGTAGGACAGGCTCACCTAACTGTCTCTTACAATAAGTGATAAGATCAGATCTAGAGTTTGGAGACGCCATTACACACAAAAATCCCTTCTTACCTATTTAGGAAGAAGGGATCTGGGAGTTATTCTTCTGTGGTTTCTACCGCTGGTGCTTCTTCTTCCTCAGGTTTGTCTTCTAGAAGACCTAGAGTTTCTAGACCTCCTTCTAATTTAATTTTATATTCTTTTGCTTTAACTAGATTTGTTTCTAGTTCAGCAATTTGCTTTTCGGTTGTAGCAATTTGCTCTTCAAAGTTTTTCTTAAGTTGTGCGGGATCCATAGTTATCACAAAAATACTGTGTGTACTATTTATCTTACAAACATGTAGTTCATTCTTTTTCCTGGTCTTCTAGTGGAGTTGTCAATAGGAGTTCCACAACAAGTTCCAATGGTGGAGTTAGTCCCAAAACCATATGTTTGCTGTGATCCATCTTTAGAATACCAACCCCATTGCATTGCTGGTGAATTGTGACCAGTCAAGCTTCCTGTTTGATTTGTTCCAGAACAATAAACACTGCCTTCTCTTGCACAACATGAGAACATATGATTACCATCAAGTGTATCTTGACGGAGAACTCTACCAGAGGTATCAGTACTAGATGTTACGTTTGATGCATTTGTCATGATAAAGCTTGTTGATGGACTTGTAGCATCAGTACCAAGAGCATAAAAGTTACCACCTCCATATGTAGCAATGTCACTACTACTTTGGTAGTCTTGGTATGTAGATGAAGTAGATCCACCAGAGTTTGTAATGTTTGCTCCCTGAGTATTCCAAAGTCTATCTGGTTCATCAGTGCAATTTTTATGAAACTGTGTAAACATTGGCGAGTGACTCAATGTCGTAGATGACCCAGCACCAACACTAGATGAAACAGTATTGTCATTATTGAATGCAGATCCAGTGTATTCTTGTCTGCTTACATTACTAACTCCATCTGTGCAAGAGTGCATCATCCATCTACCACCAAAAGATCCATCCCCAAGTGCTTTATTAATACGGATAATGTCTCTTATGTTAAGACACTCATAAAGATACCCATTTGGAGAAAGAGTATTTAATCCAGTATTATTTGTATAAGTTACACCACCAGAAGCTTGCAATCCATAATTGGCTGAAGTTGCTTGGTTAAAATCATATTTAATACCAAGTGTCCATCCACCACCTTGTGTGGTCATGTCACACCATACTTGAAATGGTGATGCTGAAGTATTTTGTCCAGAGATTGCTGCAGGATTTAACCAGAGAGGACCCTCTAATGCCTGAACATCTGCCTGAGTACCACCACCAGCAGTAATGTCAATCAGAATTGAAAGAGCACTTCCTGCTGCTTTATCTGGAGAACTTCCATCTAGCACACTAGATGTTGCCTTGATAGTATTCCATTCTGTTCCATCCCAAATGGCAAGAAGTTTTTGAGATGTATCATAGATCATAAGTCCAGCATCTGAAGAAGTTAAGTTTGTTGGATACTGATTCTCTCCAGCAAATCCAGCAAATTGAATACCTATAGTAGAACTGACTCTACCTACTTGTATTTGTCCTGTATTTAACTGACTCATATTACTCCGCTTCGTGGGATGATGTTACTCTGTAAGAGTATTTATCGTTTCCTACAAGAGATGGCATAAAGTTCATGGATATACTAATTCTATAATCTAATTCATTTCTCTGATATCCATGACTGAGATTTGATTGCCAAAGAAGAAGTTCACCTTCATTGGGATAAACCAGAACATCTGAATTATATTTTCCTGGATTTGATGTATCTTGTTCTAATGTAATAGCTGGACATGGTGAGTGTGTTGAATTATCGCTATGTCTAAACATTAATGGTGCATGACCATCTTTAAAATTTAAGTAATATGTTCCTGAAATATATGAATTGGTGTGATAATGTGGATATTGATTTCCACCTTCATTACATATATTCAACCAACTATCAGTCACTATCATTTTCTCTTGTAAAACATAACCAATAGATCTTACAAATTCAGAGCACTGCACTTCCAACCATTCTCTAAATGATTCTAATCCATCTCTATGCAAAAAAGATTTGCCACTTTGATTATCTAAGTGAAAAAGTTTTTCTGACATACCATTAGTTTCTAATGGTTTATCCTCTATCATTGGGATAACAATTTTCTTGAGAGACATATGATCTTCATACATCTCTCTGCATACCGCACTGGGAAAGATATCAAATAGTTCCATTATTTTTTTAATACAAATACAGCAATTCCATTCCACCATGAAGACGAATCTTCTATTTCATCTGTTAACAAGATTCTTTCATATAAAATTGTAAGATTATTTTTCTCAATAAAAGCTTTAGAAGATTCTACCACGTCTTTAAAATTTGCATCGTCAATAACTAGCACAAACTCATCATCAGTGTACTTTAGAATGTGTTCTAAACATTGTGTTTGTGTCACAGCATCATGCTCACCATCATAGAAAATAGTATTGACATTTTTGTTAAAATTAATTTCACTAGTTTCTCTAATATCACCTTCCAGTACAACAACATCACTATTGTCTGTCCAGATATTTTTAACATTAGTTATAAAAGTATCAATAGATCCTTCATCTCCTCTCCATGGAATGTCATCTCTATGTGGTCTAATGTTCTTATCTTTCCAATGATCTGATGCATATGCTATTACATCGTTACCTTGAATAGCAGCACAGAATGTACTTCCATTGTAGACACCAACTTCTAAGTATTTTGTATCTTCATATGAACAAAGATTATTCAAGAAATGTTTTACTGTATCAGAAGATAGTCCTTGTATGTCATGATTATATTTTGACTCCTTCTTTGTAGCATTATCAATAGATGTTAAACATTTATCAATTAAATGATGAAGTTCTCTGTCTTGCTTTCTGATGTGTGCATCAACAACAGACTCACAATAGTTACATTCCCAACAATCAAACTTGCAAGTTTTGATTTTTTCTCTCCAGACATCAATAGGTTTATCTTTAATGTCTAGGTTTTTTGTGTATGGATCTAGTTGTGGAAATAGAATACTTTCATTATTATTCCACTTATCAATGATATCCATACTTTCATTAAGACGCATCATACTTTCACGTCCATGCATCTTGAATACATCAATTCCAAGATCAATAAATTCTTCCCAATCTTCACGCCATGGAGGAAGATTAGCCATCTTCAATGATGCAGAAGAGTCTTTATATTCCCACGTAGAACAAGAAACTCTGCTGATAGTATCGTTAAAATACTGTGGTCCATTTCCAGACCTAGTGGAATTAAATTGATAGTGCTCTGGCATGATGGGACAACCACCCCAACATCCTTCGTTTGCAAGCAGAGAAATCTTTACTGGTTTACCGATTGACTCACAATAATCTTTAGCATCTTTGATTCTCTTTATAGCATCATGATCACGCATCAAATCTCTGTCTAGATTAATGTAATGAAATCCTGCTTTAGCTGCACTAACAACTTCATTTGCTCTAGTAACTTCTCGTAAAATTGTGTTCTTTATAAACAACTCAGGAAATTCTTTTTGAATCTGTCCTGTAGATACCCATGTAGTATGAGGCAGAGTTACAATACGAATACCTTTATCATATAATGGTTTGAAATTTTCAATCCAGATATTTAAATTTTTTTGATCTGGTCTTACCCACATATTATTAAATGTGGCAGACAGAGGAATACCAGACTGTTCAGAAATCCATAGAGCATTGATAGTAGTTCCTCTTACTGGATCGTTCTCAAAAATATCACCCATCGCATCCTGACCAAAAGGAGGAATACGACAGGTGAAATACAAGTCATAAATTAAATTCTTATTTCTTTTTAAGAATGGAACAAATACATTTTTTGTAAACGTTGAATCTCCTTTTGGATTAATCGGAAGACTGAAGATATCTTTCATTAATTTCATCAAGTAGGGGTACGTTCAAAGTTTTTTCAACACCATGGAATGTTGGAATATCAATGTCAGGAGATTCTGCATACGCTTTAAATTGTTTTTCAGTTCTGCCTTGAATCTTGTCAATAGAAACTTTAAGTAAACAAGAATACTGAGAAGCAACATCAATAGTTGCAATCTGATCTTCTTTCTTCATCATAGCAATGGAATCCATGTTTCCAATACCAATGCGTCCGTTTGCAACAATATCTAGAGCTGCTTGTTTTCCTAGTCTAGCAATCCAATACTTTCTTTCTGCTTCTTCATTCCATTCAGATGCTTCTTCTAATTTGTCTTGTGACTCTACATGTTTTTGAACATATTCAACAAACACATTGATTTCATAATTTGATTGTGCTTTTCTTCTTGACCACATCTCCATATCTAGAGTTGCGTCATCAAATTCAATTTGTGCTTCATCAATACAAAATAGATCACCATCTACCTTAGCATCATCTAAATCTTTTTTTGCTTTCTTTAGTCTTAAAGCACCACGCCTTTCATCAATAAGCATCTTCTCATGTTGATGAGATCTATTTTCAATCTCAAGCAATACTTGTTTTAGTTGTCTATCACCAGTAACATGAGAACTTACAACATAATTTTCAATTTGATTTTTTGACATGCCGATAGCAACTTTCTTGGCATGTGTAAAAATTTCTTCGTTTGTAAGCATAATGAAATCAACTGCTAATTAAAATTTAAATCCAGGGACTACAGATTTTCTTGTTACGCCACTTTCGTTTGTCTCAGTTCTACCTTCATCAAACGCTTGCTGTTGAGGCATTGGTATGCCCATGTAATCCTCATATAACCTATTTAGTTGTCTTACAGTAGTGCAATTATTGAACTCTGTTTTCAACTTTATCATCTTAGTATAAAGATCTTTTACACTAGAATCATAATATGATTTCTTCAGTTTAATATTTTTAATATATGCTTCTGCGTTAATACCTTTTGCTTCAGCAATTTCAGTAATAAAAGAATATCTTTCTGCGTTTAATTCATCAACAAAATATTCCCAACACTTTCTTTCAATGTCACTAACGCTAGAATCAAGTGCTAGATATCTTTCATTGTAAATATCTTCAATAATTGCCTTAGCAGCAATTTTCATTGCTTTGAGAATTACATCGTATCTTTTTTTAGTTACTGGAATTTCTACTTTAGAACCAATAGTAGTATACTGTTTATATTGATTTTCATCAAAAGTTTCGTTCTCTGTTAAATCAACAGCAGAAACTTTAATTGACTGTCTAACGTCACCAAAACTTCTAAATCCAAAGATAGCAATATCTTTAGTTAGTTCAGTTGGATTGTTTAAACAACAGATACCACGAATGTCCATATCATCTAAACTGAATATAGCCCAGTCTAAAATAGTGGCAATTGGTTTGTATGATACTAGACTTGCAACGTCTGGATTTTTGCAGATAAAATACTTCATTTTTTTATACTCCTGTATATCCAGTTGCTAGTGTACCATATTCCATGGCAGCACCAGAAGCGGTGCCACCAGGTCCTTGACGATTAAGTGAACTTTGAAAACTAAATGTATGGGTGGAATATGTGAAATATCCACCAGTGTTATTCTGAGCACCGTTATACATTCCATTCATAAATCCATAATCCAATCCTGTATGAAATGTTTCTTCTCCTGTAGCACCTGGCTTACTTACAGATGCTTGATTTGATCCTGTTTTAGTATCTCTTCTTTGCATAGCAGCATTGGTCTGATAACCACCTGCAGTATTCCAGTAAGAAAATCCTCTTCTGGAACTCATGGTTTTATTTGTTCCATCTGTTCCAGGTGAAGATCCCCAAGAAGACCAACTTTCAGTTTCCCATGAGAATAAGTATGCATTACCACCTTGCTTATACATACCATTTTCTTCACCATAACCACAAGCAGGGTTGTTTCCACCAGAACCGCCAGAACCTCCAATGGTTGAAACGGCATCTGTTACTAAATCAAATTTATCTGGACTATCATTATTATTTCCACAAACATATGCATACCTAAAGTCTCTCTTCATAATAGAAGTTCTGTTTCTACTGGTAGCCATTGTTGTACTAGCACCAGTATTTGACTCTGTTGCCATACTGAATGTAGAAACATAGTTACTGTCTGTATTCCAATTATTACCAGTACAGTAAATATATGCTTTCATTGCACTGTTTTGAGCACCAGCAGTGTAAGCATCTGACCGATCAATAAGATCTCCTAGGTTTGAAATTGAGAAAGTTGAATGTTGGCAACGGTTTACATTCCTCCAAGCATTGCCACTTTGATATCCTGCAGCAGGATAACCTCTAGTAATTGCAAATCCTTCAGCAAAATCAACGATGATTTCCCAGTATGCATTAGTACCATCAGATTTTAAAGTAGCACCAACGGTAGCTCCTTCACCACTTGCAATTTGGTCTGGCAGTGCAGCAAAAGGTTGCCCGTTTTGCAATAGGTTTCCGCCAATATCAACGTTTCCGCCAAAACTAATAGATCCATCATTGTTGACGGTTGCGTTAACAATCGCACCACCAGCAGTTGATTTTATTCTATCTACCCTAATCTCAGATGCCATGGGAGTTATTTATTGATTATTTATCGTAAAATTTCAGGTAAGTAATCCATCATCTCAATTTCATCAGAAACAATATCAGTATTTTGAAATTGAGTGACATCTCTTAAACGCTGTCTTTGCTGTGCTAAACTTTTCAACTCAGCAACTTCAGGTCTATCATTTTGTAAAGAAGCAAAGTAATTTTCCAATGCTATAAAAAATTCAATGTCAGTTTTTTCTAGTTTCTTATTTCTAATCTCTCTCCATTTGGGAAGATTATTCTGAAGAACTTGGAGCTTGTTAGTTTCTAGGCATCTCTGCCTGTCTTGTGACATTTCCATGGTTATAGATTATGTACGCCAGCGTAAGTTGTATAATTTTGATTGATTTCACTAACACTCAACTCTCTATTGTAGATTCTGTATTGAGAACAGTATCCTTTGAATTGCATGTTATCACTCCTATCATGACCATTGAATAACTGTCCAGTATTTGTTGGATTGGTGGTCGTAACATTAGTTGGAATGTTTGTTTTAGTTTGGATAACAGATCCATTCTTATACAGCGTTGCTCTACCTTGGGTTGTATTCCAAGCAAGTACCCAGTGGAACCATTGGTTCAATGGATAAAAACTTTGGATACCACTAAAGCTCATATCATTGCAGCAAGTAGAAGCATTGCCCCACCTTGCATAGTGGTTTGAGGATCCATTCCAAGTTCCCCACCAGAACCAGTTGGAGTTATTGGTATAAGTGTCACCGTCTGAATTATTAAACCAGCCAAGACCGCCAGTATAATCTCCCGTTGGACGAATCCACATCTCAATAGTTGCAACTTGTTTGTTCCAACCATTGTTCATAGGAACATTGATTCCAGGACTGCTAGTTCTATTACTATTATTATAAATGCAGTTCAACGAAGTAGAAGATTCTACTTGCATAGTCCAATCAGAACTTCTGTTTTGGATGTTAACATCACCCATAGTGCTACTGTGATCAGTAACAATATTTCCAGTTACTCCACCCTGTCTATTTGGATCTAACCAAAGAACAAGACCTTGAGTAACTCCGTCTACATAAGATGTTTCTCCAACACCTAACCATTCAGATCCACTCCAATACTCAATTTTTAGAAATCCATCTTCAGAATTATAACCAACATTTCCTATAGCAGGAGCTGCTGGTCGTGTAGAAGATGTCCAAACTGGAATCACTAATTCTCCTACAGTAATTTTATCAGCAACTTCTAAGTTATTACCAGTTGGAATGCTAATTGTGTTGTTGTAGGAAGCAAGTCCTAAAATGTCTTTTACTGTTAAACTACTCATTATACGATACTCCAGGAAGCTCCATCAGAAATAACAATTGTCTTATTGTTATTTATAGTAACTGGTCCAGCGGTCACACAATTGGTTGCTTGTGGGATAGTGACATCTTCATCAATAGTATTTCTGTTTGCCTTGAAAATGCCGTATGTGTCAAGCCATTGAGAATCTCCATTTGCCTTCACTGTTTCGGTAACTTCAATGCTACCTTGTACTTCTAGTGCTTCATCTGGATTTTTAGCAGAAGCGAATCCAACACCAACTTTAGATGCTCTGTAAATGTCAGCGCCATTAGGAGCTTCAGTCCATCTAGAAGTAACAAACTCTTGGTTATTCTGGAAGAGAGTGCCATTGAAATTAACATCACCTTCAATATTGAGTTTGTAATTTCTAACTGTATTGTTTGAAGCATCTGTACCAGAAGTCGCTGATGTGTTAATAGAAACAGCGTTCACGTCTCCTCTAATGCTAAATGCAGGAGTTGTGTTCCAAGACTGACCACCACCAGCAGTAGATGCTTGAATAGTAAACAGATTGTTTGCTATTAATTGGTTACCAACTCTAAAGTTTCTCTGGTTAGAAGAACCAAGGAAGTTAATTGGAGCACCGCTGTTGTTAGAAGCATTATCAATCGTTAGACCATCACGAATTCTTGCATTTCCTGTAACGTCAAGAGCAAATGTTGGATTATCATTATTAATACCAATTCTTCTAGAAGCAATAATGTCTCCAGCAACCTTGAAAGCAAGAATAGTTTCTGTGCCTTCAACAAAGAAGGCTTCGTCATAATATCCTCCTGGTGTACTTGTGTCAGAATGATTATATCTAATAGTACCTTGCTGTGAATAATTATCAGATTGCTGATCGCTAAATCTAATTCTTGCACCTAGAGTAGGAGCATTGCTAGCAGTGTGGATTAGGAGTCCACTATCTGCCTTAAGATGCAGAGCAGCCAGTGGATTAGTGCCTACGTTAATACCAACTTCATTAGCAGAAGCATCAACAAATAGAACACCCGAATCAACATTTAGGTCATCGGTTAACGTTGTAGTTCCAGTAACACCAACACTACCAGAGACTGTTAAATTAGAACCAGCACCAGCAAGAGCAAGCGATCCAGTCATGGTATCGCCAGTTTTCAAAACGTTGAGTGATGCAGCACCAGTTAAGGTTGCAGTAATTGTTCCAGCAGCAAAATTGCCAGAAGAATCACGTTGAACACCATAGTCCGAAATGTTAGTAGAGCTAAACTGAATATTACCAGTGTTCCAAATTGTCTGACCATTAATAGTAAATGCATCAGCATTTGCTACACTAGCATTTAAACTACCAGAACCAGCAGTAGCATTACCGCCAGTTGCCTGTAACCTTACAGTATAGTGATCATCTGCATTAACTCCAGGAACAACCTGAGATGATCTGAACAATAATGCAGGAGTCGTGGACGTTCCATCAACTCTACCAACCTTGATGAGACCAACACCACCATCATTTTCTAGCTTAGCAACATCTACAGTGTTGCCATCTTCTAGTGTAAAATCGTCAAATGGTAATCTGTTGGTAGCAGTACCAGCGGTGAGAGCACCAGTAAAGTTACCAGAAGTAAGTCTACCAATTAGAACGGTGAAGTCGTTAAAGTTATCTGCAGTATCATCATTGACACTAACCGAGTCAATAACAAAATCTGCAACTGCCTGAGCATTAGCATTATAGAGTTTGATTGGGTTACCAGGAGTATAAACACCAGTAGGGGACGTATCTAGAATTACACCAGAGAAGTAAATTCTAAATTTAGGATCACCAAGAAATCCTTTTACTGTTACTTGATCTCTGAAGTTAGTTGCACTAACAAATCTAGGAAGTCTATTGTCAGATAATGTACCGTAGTTAATGTTAAGTGCATTTTGATACCAATCACCTTGTCTATTGTCAAGTCTGTCAGCGTCAAGACCAGAATCAAGACCGTCATTTAGAGACGACCAGACTTTTGCCCAAGAACCAAAAGATGTAACGCCCGTGCCTGAACCACGAAGATACATGTTATCATTATCTGTAAATGCAAGTTGTCTTACACCACCGAATCCAGTATCAAAACCAGAGCCACCTTGTCTGAAGGTGACGACCATATTTCTTGTGCCACCATCATTCAATCCATTAGAACTATTAAAGATAGTGTTGGAGACAATACCTGAAGAGAAGAAGTTAGGTAGTGGAGAAGAAGACGGGTTGTTAGTACCAGTGATAACTCTAAGTGTACTACCAGACTGGTTAGAAATACTGATGTTGTATGTTCCAGAAAGTCTATCTGGACTGAGAGTACCAGAACTTAAGTTAGTTGCATTTGTGTAGAATGTTCCTTGTGCGCCATCTAGTAAGTCAGCGTCAAGTCCGCTATCTGCACCAGTCTTAAGTTCAATAGAACCATTGCCTGCTGTACCAATATTGAACTGAGATTTCTTGTATCTAGAAACACCAATTGTTCCAAAAAGGTCGGCAGAAATAGTTAGATCGGATGCTCTCTGAATATCAATAGCAACGTTTGCATATTGTCTAAGAACTGTAGAAACTTTTGCTTCTAGAACAAGAGCTGAACCAGAACCAATTACACCAGGAGCAGTAACAACAGTATAGTCTGCATTGTATCCTGTACCACCATCAGTAACAGTAATTTCTGTAACAGCATTACCAGCAACAACAATATTTACTCTCAATCCTGTGCCAGTACCACCTAAAAGTTCTACGTCAAAATACTGACCATTTGTAAATCCTAATCCAGGATTTGAAATGATAACATCATCAACAAATCCACCTTGTGTAAACGTAGATTCAAATGTGACAGGGGAAGCACCACGCTCAAATTCAATAATCGTTCCTACTGGAATTGTTTGTGTTACTGGATTGTTGAGAGAAACTGTCGTTAATCCAGCAGCAGTGATAACACCATTAATATTTGTATTACTAGCAACTCCGTTGACAGTCTGTTTAACTTCGTGACCGATGAGAACATCAGAGTTTGTCGTAAAGATCATCTGAGATGATCCAATAGAACATTGGGCAGCAAGAGGAGCGAAGTATCTAGTTTCAGCACCCTTGAGGGATTGCATCGCTAGAGCAAAGTTTTGGTCACCACGGAGGAAGGTGAAGGAGTTTGCAGCTCCACCAGATGCAAGTCTATCTGTTTCAATAACACCAGATGTTATGTCAGATGCAGCAATCTGGTTTGAAGATAGAGATACCCAGTTGTTATTATCAAACGAAGATGTGTTGACAACTCGGTTGATATTAACTGTATTTGCAGTAGGTGATGTGCTGTCTTCAAATGTATCAGTATCTTCAATCTTGATATTGTTGACAATATCACCATATAGTCTATTTTCAATTAGAGCATTACCTTGTGCTTGTGTACCAGCACCAGGAGGAGCAGTAAATGTGACTGTAGGAGTAGTAGTATATCCAAGACCACCTTGATATCCACCGAACGTTTCAATAGTTACAGTAACTACAGTACCATTAGCAATTGTACATGTAGCAGATGCAGATATTGCACCAGGATCTGGATTACCTCCAGCGAATGCAATTGTTGGAGGAGTTACATATCCAGAACCACCATTGGTGATATTGATTTGAAAAACAACACCCTGTCTATATTCGGTTGCCTGAATACGACCAGTTGTTAAACTACCAGTGTAAATTTCACCAGTGGTAATAGTAATATTTGGATCTGGTTGGAATCCAAGGAATAGACTATCGTTATCTTGGTTTAAAATGAATGATGTAGATGTATCCTGTTGGATTGCGATATCACCAGCAAGTGCGCCTTCAATAGAAGTTCTTGCTGCCTGATCAGTAACAGTATAAACTTGGAAAGGTCTGAGTGCTGGGATTTGGTCAATAGAGATTTTACCAGAGTCAGTAAGTTCAACCAGTGCTCTAGGAACAGCGTTCGTGGAGTATGGTTTGTTGATGTAAGGTCCAAGGTTGTTAGTGATGTAATCTCTAACTGCTTTTTGAGTAGGTAGCTTAGAGTCACTTGAGTTAGCACCGCCAAGTGTATTGGAAGCGTCAAAACCAGTAACAACAACGTCGCCACCTTTTAGTTTCAAGAATTCAACTTCAGAGATGGTAACAGTACCCGTAAAGGTAATAGCACCAGTTCTGTTTTCAATATTAGCAAATGTACCAACTTTGAAGTCTCCAAGCTCGTCAGTACCAGAAACATATACACGACCGTAGTTCTCGGATACTTGCTCGTATGCTTCAATCTTAGTACCACCATTCTCAGGTAGTGCAAGATAGTTAGTACCAGAGCCAGCAAATTCCCATGTATGAGATGAGGAGTTAACAATAGATGGTCTGTGTAACTTGATTGTCTTACCAGATAGAACACTTGTAGATACTGCGTTTCCTGTGCTTAGATCAGTTAGGTCCATTCCGCCACCAGTACCATCGTCAAATGTTAACTGTGCAGTGAAAGGAGGACCAACAGTAACACCAGCAACTACATCAATAAAGTATTCAATATTTACATTGGTGTTTCTATATCCATCAAGCTTACCAACATAATGCTCCAGTGGTTCTCTTCCAAGACCACTGACTGTTAAAATAGTTCTACCAGTAGGTGTGGAAGAAACGTTACTGATTGTACCTTGGTCAAAGGAGTAACACTCTTCTCTATATCCTGTACCACGTAGAGCAAATTGTCCAAAGTTTGTAGCAGAGTTAGTAATAGATGCATAACCACCACTCTCTGCTAAAACTCCATCAGCACAGAAGATAACGAAGACCGAAACCAGCTGGGTGTAACCATCGTTAATAATCTTATATCCTGTACCACCAAAGGAAACGATCGTGAATGCCGCAGCAACCATAGATTTACCTTGGTTCGGGAATGATGCAGTTCCATCAATTTCAAGACCAGGGAAGGGGCAGTTAGGTTGCTTAACCTTGTTTCCATCAACCTCAGCACCACCACCACCTAAGAAGGAGATGACGGAAGCATTTTGCGTATATGGAGATGCCTCAATAATTGGGAACTCATCAAAGTCGCCACGAATTGATACACGCTGATTACTCGCATCGTAAATAAAGTTATCAGGATATGTACGAATCTGAGAAGTATCAAATAAAGTTCCATTATTTGTGTTTGTAGATCCAGCTGGAATAGTTCCGTCTAAGATATCCTCAAACAGGTCCATCGCTGTAGTAATTGTGGATGCTACGTTAGCACATAGAGGTACACTGTTATAGAGTAAAATATTCCAGTTAGTAAATCTTGCAACATCAACTGTTGGAGTTACTGGATCGTAAATTAGGATTGTTCCTTCTGCTAAAGCACTTACAAATGCATGTACAGAACCAGATGCAGAACCTGCGGTAGGAACAGTACAAGATACAGTAGTAACACCACCAGAAGATGCTACATTAGTGATAGCATAGTCTTGACCCCAGTTAGAATCAAATCTAAGAGGACTTGCATGGTTTCCAGTTACACTATTAAATGTGCAGCTATATGTAATTGCTTCTTCCTTGAATGCAATTCTATCAGAAGTAGTAGGGGCTGTAGGTGGATCTGGGAAAGATACGGTAAGAGCACCAGATGCAGCATCATAAACAGATCCAGTTGGAGTTACTTCATCAACATCGCCACCAGACCAGTTACGCATTGCATCTATACAATGCTGCTTTACTCTCTGGAAAGCATAGACAGTTTCATCTCTCTGTGCCTCTGGAACACCTGTTAATACAGTTCCAGTGAAGTATGCATCAGCAACACCAACAATACCTTCATTACCGCCAAATACCAAGTCTTTCACAAGACCGTTGATAACGATACGAATATCTCTGATACACTTTCTTTCGTTTGTATCGGAAAGTGCGAAAGTTGGATAGTTTGCAAAAGTATCTGCTAATGCCTGATGTGCAATGAGATCTTTGTTTCTGGCAATTAGATATGCGGCATCTAAGTATGTTCCATTCTGGTTATTAGAAATTACATCTACCCATAAGAATGATAGAGTATCAATTGCTGCTTTAACATCAGCACAAGCAGGAGTTCCTGCTGTTGTTGTAATTACTGTGTCATCAAAATATCTTTGTACGGAAGAATATCGTGGAACATAGATATCATCAGTTGGAGTTCCATCACCAATTCTCCAATTTCGCATTGCGAAAATACAAAGCTCTCTAGCATACTCAATTGCACGAACGTTTTGAATAATTTCATCTTTGATGTATACAATGTCACCACCGATAATATACTTCTCTGCTGCTTCAATAATGTTATGATTTGATCCAAATTCAAGATCTCTTACCAATGCATTGACAAAGTGAATAACATCTTGACGACATTGCTCATCACCATTACTTCCCGTGTTTGTACTTGTTGGAGAACTATATGCAGGATATACTTTCTGTCCAGCATCACAACTTAATAGAATATCTGCAAGTTTAACAATACTATCTTCTTGAATACTTGCTACTGGAGAACTTGTCGTGATAGTAGCAACACCAGTAATTGTATTGTCGTAAGTAAAATTAGTGATGTTATAGATAGTGCCACCACTACCTAGCTGTACAGTACCACCAGAAACATAAACATGTTCGTCTTCTGTATTACCTAAGAAAATATCAAAAGAGTTTCCAGAAAGATTATATGCAGAATAATGATCTGTCTTAAATTGATCATTGATGATTCCTACAACTTCATCTGCGATGAACTCTCTGTTGTTGCGTAAGAATACAGAAGCATCCTGGAATCTTCTTTCTACAGGTGAAGAGAGTGGAAATTTGCTTGGGGAGTTGAGTAGAGATAAAGTAATAACTTTACTGAAACTCTTTGCAACTGCAAATTGACCTGGATCAAAGTTTGCATCTGTAATTGCTGGTAACTTTTTAGGAATAACAAATCTTCTAGAACGTCCATCAGCATCTTCTAGAACTTTATAAATTCTTTGCTTTCCGTTAAGAACAGATAAATCTGGACCACCTGTTGGCAGACCTTCAATTAAAATTTCTTGTCCTTCTTTAAACTCATGAGTATTAGTTCTACCAACTAGAGCATTTGTGTAAAGAACAATACCGCCTAAATCTTCTGCGTTACCAAACTGTGCAGATTGGAAACCACCAGTAGCAATACTTGGATCTCCTTGTAAGGAGAAGTCAAGTCTGGAAATAGGTAGAGTTGCTGTATAATTCTCGTCTACAGATACAACCTCACCCTCAGCACGAATAGATGCAATTTTAGTAGTATCAAAAGATTGAGTAACAGCAGTAGCTTGATTTATTACATAACTTCCACCAACACCGTCACCTCTCCAAGTAGATGCTCCTAAAATTGGGAAAAACGTTACCTGCCAGATATTGCTAGCAGATTCTGTAGAATCAATAGAAGCAATTTCGTAGAATCCAGTAAAAGCAGATCCTGTGGAAGGAGTTGCTTGTAGTTGTACTACAGTTCCAGGTGGAATATCAATTGTTGGATCTGAAGTAAATGTTAAAACATTTAAACCATTCTGTTGTGTAATTGTTTGTGAGTATACAGATCCTGCTGAAGCACCTGTAACAAAATCAAATCTTTCACCTTCAACAAAGGAACCACTCTCTAGGTCAACTTCAATATCACCATTTACAAATGCACTAGGTCCTATAAGAGTATCAAATTCTACTCTAGTGATTGTCGCTCTAGAACCAGTGTTAACACCCTTTACAATAAGACCAGTTATTAATGTAGAAAGACCTGTGTTATTCTGAAACTTAACACTGAATTTTTGCGGTCCAAAAATTTGATGACCGATTGGGAATGAAGTACCAAAATCTCCATTAGCTTCTTTGTCAATAATAATTCTTTGCTTGTCGTCAAAGACCATAGCAAAGTCCCAAGTAGCAACTGCATCGCCATTGGAATCAATTTGGTCGCGATATGTCACACCAGTGACGTAGTTTTTATCACCAAATTTGAAGATGTGCTTGCCAGGATTGGCAGGTCTGATGATTACAAGACGAAGGTTATCACCAACAACCGATGCATCAGGTGGTAGTGAAATTGGGTTGTCTTCTACATAATCACCACCAGATACAATAATGGTTTCTTTTACACCAACAGTTGACCATGCAAGCTGTGCCGCTTTCTTGATAGAACGAACTGGGTTTACTGCAGAACGACCATCATTTAGATCACTACCAATTGTTTGAGAAACATAGATACGACCACCAACGTCATTCGTTGCTAG